>Ga0208638_1000001_pt1 | contig 223132 bp, 197 predicted proteins | sample ETNtaG_34_FD_185753 | JGI IMG/M metagenome (GOLD analysis project Ga0208638, IMG submission 185753) | Marine microbial and viral communities from oxygen minimum zone, Eastern Pacific Ocean - ETNP201306SV51 (SPAdes) (version 2) | ecosystem: Environmental > Aquatic > Marine > Oceanic ...
GAGAAGCATCAATACCTTGTAAAACCTTTTTCAGATCTCCACCCCCAGTAATCTCTTTAAACTTTGAAGGTGTTATCGAATCGAGGCTGATATTGAGGCGATGAAGACCGGCGTTTTTTAATGAAGGAGCAAACTTTTTCAAAAGAATTCCGTTGGTCGTAAGTGAGACATCTTTTATTCCGGACAGACGACCAATTCCCTTTACCAAAAGACAAATATCTTTTTTTAACAGAGGTTCTCCACCGCTTAACCGTACATGGGATACTCCAAGCTCAGAAAAGACTCTGGTAATCAGTAGCATCTCATCAGGTGTTAAATAGCTTTGGCAGGAAGTATAAGTTTTATCCTGGTTTGGCCTGCAATAAAAACAGTGAAGATTACAAGACTCTGTTAGAGAAATTCTGAGATATTTGATCGTTCTATTAAATTTATCTTTTAGCATATCTTTTTCTAATTTATTTGCTTTTCTCTTCAACTGCAGGCAGATCTACTTTAAGGGGTTTACCATACTCATATTGATTGCCCCACGCTTTATCTACTTCAAGCACATCATTTATCGTACTATTCCATTTGTCCACATATTCGGTGAAAGTTTTTAGGTTCTTCCCATTAACATCCTTTTGGATAGGATCAATGATCTTTTCTCTTATCTCCATCATCACCGTTCTAAGCCTTAAAAAGATTTCTTCTGCCCCTTGTTTTTTATTTTTTGTATCACCTGTCTCTTTAAAAATCTTTATCAAATTTTCTATAGTAATCAGGTGGTCCATGTAGGAATTAACCAGGCCATGATCCACCGATAGAGGCTGTAAAAAGAAAAAGTCTTTGCATCCCAAACCTTTTACCGCCTTTGCAATATTAAAAATTGTCTCACAAAAATTCTCATCTGTCTTATCCCAGCCGTATCTTGGCTTTTCTCCCAAAAATTCATTTGCCGTTGTAATCAAGCTGCCATCGGCGTCTGTTTCTTCCTCTGTTTCTTCCTGTTTTTCTTCATGGAAGCTTCCCGTAGTAAGCCCTTTACCAATTTTTGTTGTTTCTTTGGTCTCAGCATCTTCAGTACGGCTCGTAATTTCGATAAGGTGGAAACCAAAATCAGTTTTTATCGGACCGTGAACTTTACCCAACTCCGCGCTGAAAACCACCTCATCAAATTCCGGGACCATCTGACCGGGAAGAAACTCCCCAAGATCCCCGCCTTTCTTACCGGAAGGACAGCTTGATTGGCTCCCTGCTAATTCCGCAAAATCAGCCCCCTCTTTAATCTGTGACATTAGTTCCTTACATTTTTCCGCGGTATTTACCAATATGTGACGCGCGCTTGCTTTTGCCATAACTTTTTCTCCTTTTTTTTAATTATTTTATTATTTCTAACTACTAAGGTTTTATTAAATATTACCACAGAAACGCGCGGATAATCACGGAAAATATTCTTTAAATTCTGTGTTTTTCCGTGTATTTCCGTGGTTAAATGATCTTTTTCTTATAGTACCTTTACGACTTTGCGTTAAATTATTTTTGGCTATAACTGTGTTGCAAATTTACCTCTACCTTTTTATAAAAAAATGCCCTGAGGGATTTACCGTGAAAAGTGTAATCCTCCCAGGGCACATATAAATCACTGTAGAAACAAAACCTGTACCGCTTTATTTAAGTGATAGCCAGTGCCAGGTTGATCTACCCTTCATGCCATTTCTTTCTCCATTACCACCATCCCATACTGCAAAGGCAATCGGGACAGACCCGCCAAAAGCATTGAATTGTGTATCATTGCCATCCTTCGTGGCGGTACTCCTTACTAAGACTACTGACCATGAGTTATTACCATGGGCGCCATAACCTGATACATCCTGGCTGGCCTGTGTAGTCAATGTTCCAAAACCTTCCGCATTCAGATCCTCTACAGAGGAATGCCTGAGGGCCTCATCTGAGAGTATATTGTCTAAATGCTCACCTGAGTCAAAAACACCCTGGTTATCTCCACTACCTGTCATAAGGGTTTGCGCCGCTTCAGCTCCCATACCAAGCGCACTCCCGCTGCATGGATTCGAGTTCCCAACACAGTCACTGCACCCTACACCGGTATCAGGTTTGCCAACACCTACAGAAGACGCACCAGCCACTTCATTGATGTAGTAATCTGCCTGCATGTTCGGGTACTGGGCATCCTTAAGTGCTGTTTCATTAGCACCTTCTCTCTGCCAGTCCGCTTTCCAGTGCCAGATATTGACTCCGTTACCATCGTCACCCATAAAAGGTAAAATTCCCTGTACTTCTTCACCTGCGTCATCGTCAGTAGGCTTCAGTGGGAACATAACGGCAGCTCCATCCCTGAAATCATCATGCCTTAACGCAGCAGTGTCTTTGTTGTTATCTCTCCATTGCAATCTAATACCTACATAGCATGGATTGTGTAATACGCTTACAGCAACCTGCGATACAGCGGGAGAAAATTCCTTTGGTTCCGTTACATCCTGCGGAAGCAGGGAAACAACCGTTTGTGGTGCATTTTCCCATGACGAGTCAAAAGGATTAGTAGGAATTTCACCGGCATGTTTCACTGAGGCAATTGTAGAAACGTCCACTCCTCCAGTGCCATCAGCATTCAATGTAGCTCCGGCAGCCTCAACTTGGGCAACACCGGCAACACAAAACGACAGCATCACAACCAAACTAATTGTTAATAATTTTTTCTTCATCGATGTCCTTTCTTTAAAAGAAATTTTTAACGGTTACCATTTTTTTATTTGATAAAATCAGCAACTTGCGTGCTATCTTTTATCGCTTCATGTCCACACTCCATACCACCTCTAACCCTCGCTGATTCATCCAGAGAATCGCTCGCATCCGGGGCTTTTAGCTTTCGAGGTTTGACCTTGAGAAATGCAGTCTCCATTCCCAAAAATACTTTCAGAAGACCGCCAATCTTAGTATAATATTCATCCTTTCCCTTGGTTTCTAGAAGCTTCGCAAAGAGAGACCCCCAACTGCCAATCTCATTTTTCATGAATTTCTTTTGCGCTTTAATGCAAACGTCAGCCTTTTCCGAACCGTCGTTTTCAAAGGCATAGCCTTCCTTAAAGGTTAGAACATACATAAATTCCAGTTCCAGACTAATGTGATCCAAACCCTCCAGTTGTTTACCGCCATGCTCCAACCCAAACGCGTTATAGTAGCCTGCTAAGTCTGCCAGATGCTGGCTGGACTGAAACATGTGACCGGTCCCGTAATGCGACCCTTGTGGAGGATAATCTTTATGAACAGTATGTCCAAATACCGTAATAAATTTTTCTTCAAGATATGAAAGCTCGCGGTTTGGAAATTCATTACTAATCAGCTCTTCCAATGCCGTAATAACCTCAATGGCATTATCACCCATCTCCTTTGTTATCTCTTTTGTATTGTTGACCAAGATGTAGGAGAAGTAATCCTTGAGTTCCTTTATAAAAGAGCCTTTGCTGAGTGATTTAAAAAATTCCTCCTTTGGGTAAAGGAAGGCAAGTGAGAGGAGCCTGTAAATCTGGCTCCTCACAAATGCAATCTCCGCCTTTGCTTTATCTTCACTACTCACATCTTTTTTTGTTGTTTTCGTTGATGCCATTAAAATACTCTCCTTAAATTGATGTGATGTGTTTTTCCGGTCTGATATGGATCGGTTCCTCAATCGTGGTCCTGACTATTTCTTTTCCATCATGACCATAACCAATAACCGTATCGTTGTACATCGCCCACGGTTTACCGTGAAAAATCGTCTCATATACTTTCGGCCCCTTCTTTATCCCAAATTTAAAAATAATCTTTTGGGTCTTCCTGAAGAGGTTCATCACTGCCAGGAGTTCTCTGTCAGGCGCTAGATACTGTTCTACCGCATGATCGGCTCCCGGGCCAAACATCTGTTTAGAATAATCCCTCGGCGCGTTTCTTGCCGGGATGTAATAACCATTAGGCTCGGTTCCGAACTGCGGATAGAGCGGCAGAGCTACTTTTCTTGTCTTAATCAAGTAATAAAGTGGATGCTGCGGATCATGCTTCCACTCGCCGTTACTATCTATCTGAACCAATCCCTGCATTCTTATCTGGCCAACACATGCAGCCATACACCTTGTTTCCATTGGGCGTCCACCGGAAATGGGGTCTGCCCCTTCTATTCTTGGATAACAGGCGATACATTTTTCAGAGATTCTTGTGGTGGACCTGTACATAGGTTTCTTGTATGGACACTGTTCCACGCACTTTCTATACCCTCTGCAACGTGCCTGATCTATAAGCACGATCCCATCCTGCTGACGCTTGTAAATCGCTTTTCTCGGGCAGGCGCCAAGACACCCAGGATATGTACAGTGGTTGCATAATCTCTGTAAATAGTGGAACCATCTGCCGCTATGCTCTGGCAGTTCTTCACCTTTTGTATAATGAGTGTGCACACCGGCTGCAGAATCTCCGGTCGCTGTATCTTCGTATATGTTTGGAAAACGCCATTCCTTATCCGTGGGAACATAACCGACCGCGTTTTGTCCTCTTTCTCTCTCTCCTGCGGTTGGCGCTTCAAAGATCGTTGTCCCTTTGTATGTTCCGTAGATACCTTTACCCTCACTTGCGTTCCAGGTCTGACCCGCTGGATTAGCTTTCTCTAAAAGATGCATTGCCTTTTGGTCCCAAAACTGAGGATATCCACCATAAGGTTTTGTTTCTACATTATTCCACCACATAAACTCCTGTCCCTTTGAAAATGTCCAAGTGGCCTTACAGGCCATGGTGCATGTCTGACAGGCAATACAGCGGTTTATATTAAAAACAAAGGCAAACTGTCGGTTTGGATGGGCTTCCTCATAGGGATACCACATCTTTCTTCCTAATTGCCAATTATTAACATCAGCCATTATTTTATTCCTCCTTAATATCAATATTTATAATATGACAGGAGGGGGGTAAAAACCCCCTTCCCATCAATTATTTCATTATATTAAAGTCTACTTATGTATTTACCCTTACAAGCTTTCCTTTTAGATACATCTTGGAAAGACGGTTTTCATTAGCAGGTGTAAGGCCGGTTTTAACCGGATCCCAGAGACCTACTCCGCCTATACCAGCATCCTCAGCCTTTGTAATCTTAATAAGGGTTTCTTTTGGCACAGTATTTACTCCATGATTGTCCGGTTCCTGTCCAAAGAAGAATCTCATAGCAATCTTTTTCTTATGGAAGAGTGTATCGGTCTGATGCATAGGCATAGACCAATCTCTCGTGACGGACTGCTGTGAACCGTACCTGAAGTTTGCTTGGTAACCTGTATCCGCAGAAACTGCCCTTCCATCCGGTCTTGACTCATGTGCTCTTACGGTCTTTTCCGTTGCCTGGTAAGGGGCATGTTTCATCATGGTACAGCTGTAAGGATACGCAGGATTATATTTTGCCCTGACCATTAACCTTGCAACCTTATACCTCGGATCGCTCGGTTTCCAGTTTCTGTATGGCCTATCGGCAGGGTTGGCGTCCGCGTAAACATAGTCGCCGTCACCTATCCCCAGGTCTTTAGCAGCCTGTGGATTTATATGGAGCTGATGCTCTCCCACGCCAGGAGTCCTCTTATCCATTCTGTAAGGATCACCGTAGTTATTATTCCAGATAAGGTTCCAGTCGCAAACAGACCACTGAGAATGAACTCTGTGTCTCGTCTTCGGAGTTACACAGTAAAACTTGTAGCCCTTTTCCCAGAGGAAGTTCTTTGTTCTTCTTACCGCACTCCATGGCTTCTTAATATTCCGAACAGTTCTCTCATCCCAATGTTCAGCGTCCTCAGGAAGTCCCTGGTCATCCGGCTGTATGTAAGGGTTGGTACTTACGATGACATTCGGCAGATACGGTGTGGCTTCTGTCCCTTCTCTATAAGAGACAAAATTCTCGCCGGCTTCTATCGCGGTTGGGTCATCCGAATATGCCTGGAATCTCCCGTGATCTAAGTAGCTTGGGCGATCTTCATACACCTGTTCCCAGAATGAGTTTCTCGGGTAGGTTCGGTACATCATCAGCGCACCACCTTCCTCGCCATACGCACCTTTGATTATTTTATCTACCGTGTAGCTTCCTTTTCCTTTTACCGGAGATGTTGTAGTCGTACTACCATCCAAAATTCTATTCAAGTAAACATCATGATTCCCCTCTAAGGCGAATTTGTAATGGTTATAGAACCTCTTATCTCCTGTCAGCTTAAACAGGGCATTAGCAACCCCTGCCTGACAATTAAGATCATCCAATGTATCGTAAAGAGGCTTTATGCCGCCTTTCCAAATATTGAGGAATGGGTTGGAACAGGCGGTCGCGCATTCGTGGACCTCCTTCTCCATCCAGGAGTTGGCAGCAAAAACAATGTCTGAATATTCCGCGGATGAGGTCATCTCAATATCCGAGGTTATAATCATCTCTACTTTGAGATTCACATTGAAGATCATATCGTAAAAATGCTTGGCGTTATTTAGCAGGTTCACATTAGCATACCACATTGCCTTGGTAGGAGTTGGCATGCCTGTCCACCCGGTAAAGTTCTTCCGCCCGTATTTCGGTGTATTCACCACAAGCGGCATATCACCGTGGTTCCAGTAACCGACCTCTTCACCTTTCGCGCGTCCTTTTATCTTTAAATCCTTGGCGCGTGCATTTGGATCGAGGTTCTGGTGAAATGGATCTTCCGCAACCAGAGCGTAAAATCCAGGACCGCTCCACTTGGATGCCTGCCAGTTGCCAGCTTTATAGTTGCCTGCCCATGTGTGGGAACCGGAACCAAATATTCCAAGATTTCCCGTAAGCATTAACGGCAAATAGGTTGCCCTGTTATGCAGGGTTGCGTGGAACCAGTGGTTGATACCCTCACCATAATGGATGGATATCGGTTTAATGGTTGCAAAATCATGCGCGAGCCGTTTAAGCATATGTTTTGGGGCGCCGCATATCTCATGTGTTGAATCAAGATCAAAGTCCTGTAAATGAACCTTATACATCTGGAATACAGGCATTACAGGAACCTCTGAACCATCTACCAGTTTCACCTTGTATGTACCTTCCAAGGCAGGATCAATACCGGTAGCTTCGAGATACTTTCCAATTTGATCTCTGTTAACAGCCACTGCCTTGTTGGTCTTGGTGTCCCACATTACATGGTCGCCGCCGATTTTTTTATACTGCGCATCGGTAAGACTCTGAACCTTATAACTATATCCGTCTTTCTTAAGGGTGGGTTTATAATTCTTGAAGATATCCTTTGCCCTTAATTTTTTCAGATTGTCGGTTCTTACAAGCAGCGGAAAGTCCGTCTGTCCCTTTACAAACTTTTTATCATACTGGTTGTTATCAATAAGGGATTTAGTGACATAAAGGAATATTGTGGTGTCTGATAATCCCGGCCGTATAGGAATCCAGTAGTCTGATTTGGTAGCAGGGGGGTTATATTCCGGGCTGATAGTTACGATTGTCCCGCCCCTTTCCTGAATTTCAGCCAGCCAGTGGGCTTCAGGCATTTTGTTCTCAATTAAGTTTTTTCCCACCTGAATGGTCAGCTTGGAAAATCTCAGATCGTTAAAGTCGATATCAGAGGTCTGCAATCCATGAACCCAGGGATGTCCGGGCGCTTGATCGCCATGCCATGTATAGTTTGACCAGTTTCTTCCGCCTCTGGCATTTTTTTCTGTAGCTCCCCTGACATAGACGTCGAGAAGGGCGATCATGGTGGAGACTCTGTAGGTGCCGTATATACCTATTACCTGGAGAAGTCCCATTCCACCGCGGAACTTGAAGGTTCTCGTGCCTGCTTCGCCCATATCCTTGATCATATCCTGATCATAACCTTGGTCTTTCAAAAGCTGGGCGCCAGTCTTTCCGCTGTATCTCCTGGCTACAGCTTCAAAGCCTTTAGCAGCATACATAAAGGCATCATCCCAGGAGACTCTTACAAATGTATCTGAAGCCCGGCTTAAAAACTTATACTTTTCTCTGTTATCATTTGATAAATAAGGAAATCCATCATCGGCCCACTGTTTCCACATTTTCCTTACCATCGGGTATTTAAGTCTGTAAGGTCCGTATACCCTTCTCGCGAAGGTGTATCCCTTAAGACACATTCTCGGGTTCCAGTTTCTTGTTGCCTTGTTGCCATAAATATCGCCGTAGTTCTGGTGAGCATAGTTCTGCTCCGTTCTCATTACCACGCCGTTTCTTACAAAGGCTCTTACCCTGCACTGATGAGTATCATTAGGTGAACAGCAGTAAGTAAAGGTCCTGTCATATCTATACTGATCATGGTAAAGCTTTTCCCATTTTACATCAGGATAGGACGACAGCGGATTATCCACCTTTGTCACCATGGAACTCAACGCAAGGTTATTCCTGTTAAGAGCGGCTATTGATGCAGCAGTTGCAGCGCTTATCTGCAAAAATTTCCTTCTTTTTAAATGCATAAATAGTTTCCCTCACTTTCTCTTAAAAAAAAATTTTTATAAAAAACATTTCTCTTCGAGCCTTGCCCCGTCTTTTCTTTAAAACAAGGTTTGTTCTTTAAAGAAATGACAGTCTTAAAAATTTTAATCAGTTCACCTCCTTTTTTTTTATAGCCCGGTTCCTGAATGGCCGGGGAAAAAATGTTTTAAAAAGTAATTACTCATAAAAAACTTAACGCACGCCCTTTAAAGTTGGCGCTGTATAAAAAAACCCCTTCTTTATAACTCTGATCTCATCGGGGTAAAATCCTCTTGACGGTCAAAGGGCTTTAAATTGTAAAGGTCCATGCACCTTTCACATGCCCATTCCTCTTCCCAGTTCGGGAAATCCTTTTTTATCTTGTCCGCAGCCGTTTCAGAGATATCATGCACAGGTTTATAGGTGGGGAATTTACAGAGAGGACAGGGGCTTCCCGGCAGGGCAACCTTTTTCTTTGTATCTTTGTCCCCTTCTCTTGTGGATACTCCTGTCGCCTCCATAAGCTTATAAGGGTCTGAGGCAAGCTCAACCATCACTGGGTGGGTCAGCTTCTCCTTATTCCACAAGGCTTCAAAAATGGGCGACCTGTCCTCCTCGGGTAACTTGACATAGAGGAGATTAAACTCTTTCCAGCAACCGTCCCTGCCCACATCCGTCTCTTCTTTTCCTTCCCTTGCCAAACGTCCTTCTATATATATATCCCAGATGACCCTGTACCGGTCCCTGATGAAGGCGTCTTCACTCGGATTTTTTCCTAATCGCTGATTGCTGTAACCAAACTCATCATCCAATATATCATTGAGATGCATGAACTCATGCCGGATGACGTCTACAAAACCATTTGGATTAAAGAAACATTCAGGCCGAAGCCTAATAATAGTCGCTTTTTGATCCGTTTCTAAATGCCTGTTTGATAAATTTACACTCTCTTCTTCCCTGTTATATGCCTTCCTTATTTCCATAAGACCGATCTTTTCAGTAATTAAAGGAAACTCTTCAAGAATCTCCTCAATACCACATCCCAGATCCAGTCCGGCAAAGACCTTTCTATCTACCTCTTCAAATCCATCTTCCCTATCATCGTCATCGTCCGGGAGCTCATACAAGGCCTCTCTGAGTTTGTGATACTCTTTGGTAAGACCGAAATCTCCTTCCTTTTCCCTACGTTCCATCTCCATTCTTATTAATTCATCCAACATGTCATGGGCATAATCAATCTTCATTTAAATCCTTTCTCAACTTATGTTTTTAAAAACAAAATTGCCTTTGTTACAAATTTCGGATATTAATTTTTTTAGCGGGCAATCTATAAATATTTCTTTTCAGGTTTTACTCCATTTTTTTAAACGAGTTGGGGAGTATACGCTGCCTCATTTAAAGTTGTCAAGGAAAAAAGTTAACTAAAGGAAACTTTCCCACGTAACAAAAACATACCCACCACAAACTAAAAATTATTGAATTATAAGAGTCTATATATAGTTGCAATTCGGGTGCCATCTTTCTACAATCTTGGTTTACTTTCTATCATATTGATTTATTAGGATTAATCTGAAATTATGGGTTTTGGAGGAAATGTAGCGATGTTACACGTTGGTAACAGAAAAAACTTAATGAAAAATTACAACGATCTTTACTCCTAAGTGCAATGGCATATATTGTGATGCAACAAATTAAGCATACAATATGCTGGATAAAAAGAACCAAATGCAGTTGGAAGGTTAAATTTATCTTGAATTAACATAACTTTCAACTAATATTACTTATTATAAACAAATTATAAACAATAGTTATTTTTTTTAGTGGTGCTAATCGACCAGGATTTTTTCCGGATTGCCCCCCCCTCGACAACCCTCTAAGGATTAAAAAGAAATTAAAAGTTCGTAACAATAATTCGGCATTGAAGGCCAAAATAAAATTTACCGCGTTGATCACGAAGAATTTATTACATGTGATTTCTTCCTCTTCGTACTACTAACCTACGAAACGTTGTTTTTTTAGGCGGTGTTTAGTTCTTTCTCTTTACAGCGCCTTATGCAAGGCTTAGCAACGTTTTTATAACTTTTTGAAAAACATTAGACAGGGTTAAGGGATTAACTTGATATAAATCCAGTAAATCAAAAACGTCAATCATTAAACTTTTTTCTCAATATCATTTTGGTTTTAATTGAAAATTATTTTAACGTATAGGATCACCGATTTTTATATAACAAATTTCAATTCGTTATTAAGTAGTACACATAATTTTTTTCGCATACTTCAAATGGTTTAATTTGTTGTCTAAAAATCTATAGGTGATAAACATGATTCCCAAATATCCTGTTCATCCAGTCAAAATTAAAAAGCTTTTGATTTCGACCATCCATGGCCTCAACCCTTCGGGCGGCTTTCCTTCGGGAACCGTCCAATTCGGTTTTCCTTACCGAATTGTGGTTGAGGCTCTGTTGCGCTGTGTTCTTCGTGGTAATAAATAAATTATTAATAAAAGTCCTCCACAAAAACTCTGTAGCATAGCAGATCTACGTAACTAAGCTTGGCTTTTAGCTGAGCTTTGCCACGTTCAGTTGGGCTTTTTTAACAAAACACATTGTTGCGAGTTTGTAGTAGAGCCTGCTGCAAACTTGTCAAATTAGCGCACGTATAGAAAATAAAAAATTTGACTTCGAATTTCTATTTTGATACTTTGCGAGGCTAACCTAAAAAGCTAATTTAATCCCTTTGGTATTGTTATGAAAGTTCTGTATAAAGATTTCAATCAAGAGGCATTTTCGTTTCAAAATGACCCGGTGTTGGTGCTGGAGGAATTCTGGAGTCCTGAAGACCAGACCTTTTTCCTGGATGCCATGAAAAAAACGGCATGGAAAACCCTTAAGGACATGCCCGCGGTATCCCATGCTTTTCCGAATTCCGGAAACTGGCACAGGGGGGATGTAGGTCAACGTGAGAGGGAGGCATTTCTTAGTAAAATCACTCTTGACTGTATTGCCGACCACATTGATTCTTTTCCAAACATTAAGCGGCGTCATTTGAATTTAAATTATTATTCATACGGAGTGGGCGACTGCCTCCCCACCCACGATGACACCGATGAAGCATACGTGCCCTCTAACCTCCCACGCCCGCCCCTGCGCCGGCTGGCAATGGTCGCATACTTCCACAATGAATGGGAGCCTAGTTGGGGTGGTGAGTTGATCGTTTACGGAGAGAGGAAAGACAAAACCGGCAAAAAAACACTTAATATTGTCGGATGCGTGGCGCCTAAACCCCGGTCTTTGGCTATGTTTACTGTTCCGCGTCACCATCGTGTTTGCCGTATAGATCCCATCGCCGGTGATAACCGACGAAAAACCATCGTGACATGGTTCATGACCGAGCATTAATGAGTAAGAGGCTGCAATAGCAATTAGCAGAATTTAGATAACTTTTATGCCTTATGCAAGGCTTAGCAAAGTTGTTGTGTAAATTTTTGATAATTTTATGAAAGTTTTGTTTAAAGATTTCAATCAAGAAGCATTTTCGTTTCAAAACGACCCAGTGTTGGTGCTTGAAGAATTCTGGACTCCTGAAGACCAGGATTTTTTCCAGAACGCCATGAACCAGGCGACATGGAAAAGACTTGCGGACATGCCTGCGGTAACCCGTGCTTTTCCGAATTGCGGAAATTGGAGCAAGGGAGATATGGGGCAACTGGAGAAGAAGAGATTTCTAGACAAGATCAATCTACCTTGCATTGCCGACTACACTGTTTCCTCTCCTGACAGTAAGCAGGCTCATTTGAATTTAAATTATTTTTCTTACGAAGTGGGTGACTGCCTCTTCATACATGATGATACCAATAAGGCGGATGTGACCTCTCAACAAGCCTCATCCCTTCCTCGACTGGCAATAGCAGCCTACTTCCACGATGAATGGGATGCTGATTGGGGCGGTGAATTGATTATTTACAACGAAGAGAAGGATGAAACAGGCAAGCAAACAACCGTAGAAATTTCCGAATGCATTGCCCCTGAACCCCGGTCACTGGTTATGTTTACCGTTCCGCGTTTTCACCGTCTTTGCCGAATCGATCCTCGGGCCACCGCTGGTTACCGACAACTTTCTGTGGAAACATGGTTCATGACCGGGCATGAGTAACAGGCTGCATATTTGCGGCTATGCTTTGTCAGGATTTTTTGGCAAAACCGGAGTTTTCGACATTTTCAACGGACAAAGTCTGTAAGCCATTCGAAATTCCCAGGGTTTTGCACTTTTCCCAGAGAGTCTTCCTCGAAACCTTTAGGAGCCTTGCTGCCAGACCCTTGTTCCCTTTTGTCTCTTGCAGTATCCTTGATATATATTCTTTTTCGAAGGCCCTGGTCGCCGTGAACAATGGCTCAAAACTACGGATATTGTCAGAGGTATTTAAGTCTTCTTTGTTGCAGCTAGAAATTTCCTCTGGAAGGTCCCAGGATTCAATCTCTTTCCCCTTGCTCAAAAGCAGACCCCTATGGCAAACGTTTTCTAATTCCCTCACGTTTCCGGGGAAGTGATAATTAAAAAGCAATTCTTTAGCCTCGATTGAAAAGTCCTTTATGGGTTTTTGATGCATTCCCGCAAGGCGTTTCAGAAAGAAGTTGGACAGAAACAAAATGTCGCCCCTCCGTTCCCTTAAGGGTGGCAGGTGTATGGGAAGTACATTAAGACGGAAGTACAGGTCTTCTCTAAATCCTCCTCTTTGCATTTCTTTTTTTAAATCCCTCTGAGTCGCGCATATAACCTTGATATCTACTTTTCTGGTCTCTGTTCCGCCTAACCTCTCAAATTCCCTCTCCTGGAGCACCCTCAACAACTTTACCTGAACACTATGGGGTGTCTCTCCTATTTCATCAAGGAAGATGGTCCCCTTGTGTGCTAAATCAAACCTGCCTTTTTTCTGTTTTAAAGCGCCTGTATAGGCTCCTTTCTCATAGCCAAAAAGTTCTGCTTCGAGGAGGGATTCAGGTAATGATGCACAGCTTACCTTAATGAAGGGATAATGTTTTCTCGGACTATTATAATGTATAGCATCGGCTACCAGTTCCTTCCCCGTGCCGCTTTCTCCTAATAACAAAACAGTAGCGTCTGTCTCGGATGCTATATTTATCATTTCAAAGACCTCTTGCATCCTCTCATGTTTGCCTATAACATCTCCATTAAAGGCATACTCCTCTTTAGTGAGCAATGTGTTTTTTTCTTCTAATACCTTTGATATTGTGAGCTGCTGAACTGTAAGGAGGAGTCTCTCCAGTGAAAATGGTTTTGTTATATAGTCATTGGCGCCGGCTTTAAGAGCCTCCACAGCCGTACCTACAGAGCCATAGGCAGTGAGAAGGATTGCCATACAGTCGGGAGAATTATGCTTGCATATCTTAAGGAACTCAAGGCCGTCCATATCCGGAAGGCGAAGGTCTATTATTACCAGATCAAAAGCACTCTCCCTTATAAGATTTATTCCTTCCTCGCCTGATTTCGCTTCTGTTGGTAAATATCCTTCTTCCTTAAGTGCAATACTGATAGCACGTCTAATATGAGTATCATCATCTACGATTAATATATGGGGGCTTCTTTCCATGGCATCCTTTACGAGTAACATTTATAGAGGAGACATTCTTATCCTCTGTATGTATTCCTGATAAAATCTACAAGCTTTAAATAATCTGCTCATTCTCAATTAAAATCAACATATTGTCAAGGCCCAAAACCACGATATAGTGGAAATTATGATAGTTGACGCAAACCGGCCCATCTTTTTTACTGTTTGAAATGACGTTCCATCACTTGTCAAACAAATTTATGATTGTCAGCACCTTCAAGATGTATGTTAAAAAATTAGCTGTGTGGAAAAAGCATTAACAAGTCCCATAACCTGTTGAATTATCGATAAATTTAATAAAAATTCAACCAACTCGTTTTCTCATCACTACAGTTATACTGTGGGAATTAATATTTCATTAATAGCCCTTGCCCCATATGGGATATTGTCTTCCTTTGCTATCAGCCATCCGTACAATATTTCCACCGTTATAACGGCGGCTAACGGATTGCGACCTTATCTCTTAAAATCTTCTATTTATTTGTAAAAAATATTTGACAAAGATACCAGAACGAATTAATATCTCTATATACTAATAATGATTATTATTATCAGTATATAGAATCGGGAAGGATGTGTATTTTGCATTCATCAAGAAAAGAAAGGATAAGCCTATAAGCATTGTTAGTGCAATTATCACTCTTTACTTAATAAAAAAGGGCAATCAGTGAATTATTGGGCTAGATCAGACTAATTGCCCCAGACACAAATAAAAACAAGACAAAGACCATTTTTGCAGCGTTTTACTTGCAGTAGAAAAAAATGACTGTTGTCAATTAAAAAGAAAGGAATATTTATGAGTATAGGGATTATTGGCGGTCTTGACCGACTTAAAAAAAATTATAAAAACATACCACAAAAAATGGGAATGAAAGTAAAAGTATACAATCGTCTGGTTCCTAACCTGACACAACGGATTAAAAGTCTGGATGGAATTATTATTTTTACAGGAACCGTTGCCCACCATATGGTGGAGCAAGTTGTCAAAACAGCAAGAAATAATAGCATCCCTGTTGCAAGAAGCCATACGAGCAGTATTTCTGGGTTGAAACGTTGTTTAACAGAGATCCAGGCTTATTGATTCCACAGAGTCGTAGTCCGGGATGGGGCTTTTTTCACCCTCCTCTCAGCTCCCATCCCAGACTTCACTCTGATCAACTGAAAATTCCACAGACTCTTCTAATGACTACCCTACAGAGCATGATTTTAGTTTTCGAGCCTTTTTTGACATGACAATGCCTGAATCATGAAATTCATCTGATGTATATGACCACCTTAACACGTGGTCTGAATTTTGGGGTAAATTATAGAGTATAGTGTAAATATTAAGAAGATGGATGAACAACATAAAAAATTAGTAGATATTATTAACAAACATAGCAGTGCCGTTAATTAAAAAGAGGGGAGTGAGATTTTAAAAAATACTCTAAGCGGACTATTAGATTATATGGAGGTACACTTTAAGAAAGAAGAAGACCTAATAATGCAACATGATTTTCCTGAATATAAGGCTCATAAAGAAGAACATAGTTATGTTACTCAAGAAATTTATGATTTGTACATGAAGTATAAGAAGGGAGATCAAAGCATTGCCTTGAACACCGGGCAGGTTTAAAACCCAACGTCTTGCTCGCACAGAATAAACAGAACAAAATTAGTCGCTTTATTGTGTAAAAAAACAAGTCTACTTAAATTGTCAATCTATCATCTCATCACTGCCTTTTCCCATCCTGCTTATCCAATGGAATAAAGATCCCAAGAAAATCAAAACTATGGCAGTAACTGTGATCTGCCGGCCTGCGGCAAGATTTCCAGGTTCATGAAAAAACGCGAAGATAAGCATTAAAGTTGATGATATTATCAGCACTGAACCGATGACTTGAAATATTTTATCTACTCTTTTGTTGTTAGACTCAAAATATCCACCTAAAATCATATTCAACAGACTGGCCAGTAAAAGATAAATGTGACTTGCTTTATAGACATATTTAATCACTTCATTTGATTTATCAATGCCCGGGAAGTTGGTCATCATGTATAGCCCGGAAGCAAGAAAAACGATAAATGAGATGCCAGCTGTGAGATTGTGTAATAGTTTTATTTTATTTTCCATAATTCATCCTTTAAAAAGAGGTCTACCGTTGGCTTATCTTTTAAAAAAACCTGACTTATATGTTAATAAAATTTAGATTGTTGTCAATAAAATATTTATACATATTTTCCAGGGAACTCTTTTAATCTCTGATTGATATTAAGTTAATCCAAAAGCAGACTTACTCCCTATATAGCGAATACATTTCATTTCAACAACCCTCTTTTTCTTATCCTTGCTTCTCTTTCATTTTGTTTTGATACTCGTTTTGAAGCCAAGGTGTTGTTGATTGAGCAATTGCGGATAGAATATAATACAATCAAGCCTCACAGCTCACTGGGATATCGACATCCAGCACGAGAAAGGTTTGAACCTATGCCGTCAGTTTCCGCTACGCTTCAACTGACGGCATAAAATCATCACTCTAGGGGTGGTACTAATATTTAGGGTAGGTCAATAATATCAAACAAAAAAGAGGTTCTGATGCGTAATATTTTTTTTTGGTTAATGATTATTATTGTAATGGCTGTCTTTTCTTTAAACCCGTCAATTGCAAAACCAGCAGAATCTTCTTCTGATAGGGTATTAAGAATTCTGAAGGAGCTTGATGATTTATATCGAAGCAGTTCTGCGCATGGGTTTATGTCTATGCAGGTTAAAACAGCTCATTACACACGGAGCATGCGCTTGGAGTCTTGGGCCAGCGGAAAAGATAAATCTCTGATACGGATTATCGCGCCGCTCAAGGAAAGGGGGACATCTACCCTGATGTACGGAAAAAACATATACACTTATTTACCGAAAACCGACAGGACTATCAGGCTCACATCAGGTATGATGGGGGGCTCCTGGATGGGCAGCCATTTTACCAATGACGATCTAATTAAGGAATCACGGATGTCTGAGGACTATGATGCGACCATTACCTTTGAGGGTATTCGCAACAGACAGTCTGTTATTGAATTTACCTTAATTCCAAAACCCTTAGCCTCTGTGGTCTGGGGTAAAATAGTTTTAACTATAGAAGCAAAAAATATAATCCCGGTATCCTATATTTTTTACGATGAAGATATGGAAATGATCCGAACGATGACATTCAGTGACGTTAAGGACCTAGGAGGTCGGGTGATCCCAGCGGTTTTACGTGTTACGCCTGTTGACAAGCCTGGTGAATATACAGAAGTTGTTTATGAAAAAATGGAGTTTAAAATCCCGATTAAAGATTCGTTCTTCTCCATTGCTCGTTTAAAAAAGAAGAAATGACATGATTAACAGGATTGACAGGATTTATTATTAATGAATCTATTGCAATTCTCCATTCGTAATGTATGCCGCCATAAGCAGCGATCCCTGATAACAATCGGAGCCATGGCATTCGCCGCCTTTATTATAATGTTCTTCGACGCCTTTTTAGAAGGTTTTATCCAGACGATGGTACAAAACAGTGTGGGGATGAATCTCGGCACTATCCAGATACACGCAGAAGGTTATCGTGATGATCCGGATCTTTATAAACGGATCAAAAACCCCGACAAACTGATCGAAAAGCTTTATGCTAACGGCTTTTCTGCCACTCAAAGAATTTACGGTTTCGGTTTAGCGGCTTCCGGTTCCAAATCTTCGGGTGTATGGCTCAGGGGCATCGACCTGAAGAATGAGCCATTGGTTACACAGATCAATAAACATATCTCTTCCGGCTCATGGCTTGATGGGAAAGACCTCATGGGAGTAGTAATCGGCAAAAAACTTTCTAAAATGCTTGATGTCGGGGTCGGGGATGAAGTGATTATCTTAAGCCAGTCAACGGACGGATCCATGGCCAATGATCTTTACAGGGTACGCGGAATATTGAAATCTGAGAACGGCGGTGAGATAATGTCCCACTAGGGCATACTTTTAAAAAAATACAGCGGACTAAAAGTGTGCCATGTACTATGCTTTCTTTCAGTAAATTGATTATTAACACTGAAGGAAGGCGGGAAGGATGTACAAAGTGGGATTGTATAGACGAGTTAGACAAGCTTATTATGTTGAGAACAAGAGTATCCGGGATATTTCACGAACACACGGTCTTCATCGTGATACTATTCGTAAGATGCTGCAGTATTCAGCTCCTCCTGGTTACAGACGAAGTAGACCTGCCCTGAAGCCCAAGCTCGATCCCTTCCGGGAGATAATCAACACTATCCTAAAAGAAGATGAGAATAGGCCCAAGAAGCAGCGTCACACAGCGAAACGGGTATTTGATCGTATACGGGATGAATATGGCTACGAAGGCGGTTACACAATAGTAAAAGATTATGTACGGGAAAAACGTCTTCGTTGCCGCGAGATGTTTGTTCCTTTAAGCCATCCTCCAGGACATGGTCAGGTGGATTTTGGTGAGGCCCTTGTGGTTATTAGCGGGGTTGAGTTAAAGGCACACTATTTTTGTATTGATCTTCCTCAGAGCGATGATTTGTTCGTAAAGGCGTATCCGGCGGAGAAGATGGAAGCCTTCTGCGATGGACATAACTCTGCCTTTTCGTACTTTGGCGGTGTACCGCAGAGAATGTTGTATGATAACACAAAGCTTGCGGTAGCAAAGATAGAAGATGACGGAAACCGCAGATTTACCCGGAAGTTTGAGGAGTTGTTATCCCATTATCTTTATGAAGCCCGCTTTGGCCGTCCCGGCAAGGGCAACGACAAGGGTAAGGTCGAAGGACTTGTCGGCTTTGTGCGACGTAACTTTTTTGTTCCTATTCCGAGGTTCAACAGTTTTGACTCACTAAACAGGTGTCTTGAGGATCAATGCCGCAAACGACGAGACCGACGGCTCCGAAGTCACAAAGAGACGATTGGTGAGCGTTTTGAACGTGATAAACAAGCTTTCCTGCCGCTGCCAGCTTTTCCCTATGATGCATGCGATAAGGTAAATACCAAAGTCAACTCCCTGTCACTGGTGAGATACAAAACCAATGATTATTCTGTGCCTGTCGCTTATGGCCACAGAGAGGTACAGATTAGTGCTTATGTCCACGAAGTTATCATAAGTTGCGGAACAGAGAAAATCGCCAGACATGAACGCTCCTATGATCGAGAAGATTTTATTTATGACCCCTTGCATTATCTACCGCTCATTGAGCAGAAGATAAACGCTTTGGATCAGGCGGCCCCGTTACAACAATGGCTCCTGCCTGATGAGTTTGCCACATTACGCCGGTTGATGGAATCCCGCATGGGTAAAAAGGGCAAACGGGAATATGTTCAGGTATTAAGACTTATTGAGACGTTCAGACTTGAAGATGTCCTCACTGGTGTGCGGGAAGCGATGCGACTTCAAGCGATCTCCTTTGATGCCGTCAAACATCTTCTTTTGTGCCATATTGAAGAACGACCAGCACGGCTTGATCTTGAATGCTATCCCTATCTTCCCAAGGCTCAGGTGCAAACAACTTTAGCCAGCGAGTATATGGATCTTTTACAGGGAATACAGCCATGAGTGAAAAACCGCAGCTTTTACTTGCTCATTATCTGAAAACGCTCAAGCTTCCAACATTTTATCGAGAATATGGCAAAGTGGCCAAGCAATGCAGTGTCGAGGGAGTGGATTATGAAGGATATTTATTACGGCTTTCTGAACAGGAGTTAGTCGACCGGCAACGCAGAATGGTTGAGCGTAAGATCAAGCAGGCGAAGTTCCCTACCATAAAAAGACTTGATAGTTTTGATTTTAAAGCCATACCCTCCCTTAATAAAAAATTGGTTATAGAACTGGCCCGATGCGAATTTATTGAGAGGAAAGAAAACGTTATTGCTCTTGGAAACAGCGGTACGGGGAAAACACATATAGCAACGGGTCTTGGTGTAGCTGCTTGTCAGAAAGGATTATCTGTCCTTTTTTCAACTGCGGCCTCTATAGTAAACGAGTTATTGGAAGCTCGGGATGAAAAACGTCTCTTGCGGTTCCAGAAATATTTATCCAGACACAAACTGCTTATTATTGATGAGCTTGGATTCGTACCTTTGTCAAAAACTGGGGCAGAGATGCTCTTTGAGGTATTTAGCCAGAGGTATGAACAAGGTTCAGTTCTGGTTACCAGCAACCTCCCCTTTGACGAATGGACAGAAATCTTTGCTTCAGAAAGACTTACTGGAGCTCTCCTCGATAGGATCACTCATCACGTCCATATCCTTGAGGTGAACGGTGATAGTTATCGACTAAAACAAAGCAAAAAAAAGAAAAAGGTGAAATAACAAACACGATCAGATAATCAGGGGGTACCCCCTGATTATCTCCACATTCAACTACTTTATAGGTGGTACACTTTTACTCCGCTATGCCGGTACATTTTTACTCCGCCCTTGACACTGCTGAATATGCTACAATTACGCATTAATCCTCATAGGAGCAGAAACCATGAAGCTATTCCATTATTCTGGTAACTGTCATTTTAATAAAGCCTAAAAACTTCTAAGGAGCAATATGGTTATAGTCTGGAGAAGTAAAATGAGTATAGACAAAGATATTATTGATGAGGATCATAAAACTCTAATCAAGATCATTAATTCTGTTGAAACTGCCCTTAGAGAAGGCAAGAGAGGTAAAGATTTAATGAACAATATTCAAGAGTTAAAAAAATATACAGATGATCATTTTGAAAGAGAGGAAAGCATATTGAAGAAAATTAAATGTCCAAATTACGATCAGCAAACAAATAAACATGAATATTTGATAATTCAATTAAATGATATTATCAGTGACTTGCTTGGATTGAGAGGAGAAAGAGATACAGACAAAGCAATTCCAAAATTAGTTAAAACCTTGAAAAGTTGGCTAATGGGCCATGTTCTTAAAGATGATGTGAAGATAAAGCCTTTTATTGAAGCAGCTAAATAAGATTTTAGAGAAGGATAGATAATGTACGGAAAAATTATCGAAAACTGTGGAAAACTTTTTAAAGGGTATTGCAACCCATTGAAAAATTAAATAGGCACGGGCGGTTTCGAACCGCCGACCCCTTGCACGTCAATTATATACCTATTCAAAATAGGCCTTCCCCTAATTACATGTATAACATTACATTATATTGATTCCAAATATCTACTTCATTTTTAATAAATTTTTCGATTTGTACGGATTTATATGGCTTTGTATGGTTTTATGCAGAGAATGATAATAATTTGATTATAATTTCTGATTAGCTGGATGATTGATGCTTAACTATAAGAGAAAGATATATATACTATAAGGAGTCATTAAAAAAATGAACTGGCTTCATTCTGTAAGTTCTGCAATACGTTTGGATAGAGAGTTGTAATAAATCTGCTTCAAAACAAAAAAACCATTTCTAGAATTCTCCTGTTTATTTCTTAAAAGGTAAAAAAATATTCTATAAGTGCTTTTATAAACCTTTTTCCTATAAAGGGTTAAATTTTCATAAACAGCAAAGTTGAATGCGGAGAGGTAAAGTGCGCTTGAATTTAGATTTTATAATGCAAGAGTTAAAAAACATCGTACTAAGAGAAAGGAGCTTAGATGGGCAACATGAAATCTTATGAATATGTCAGAGTTTCAGGTTCCGCAGAAGGTTTCATAATCCGCATCACCATCGCGCGGCGGGTCTTGATACTGGTACGTTTGTGGCAGCTCTTCATAAGGAGAGCGAAGGACTTGAAGAAAATTCTCGACCAATGTAACCTTGCCGGTCTGCTCACACTCTTTAATTACCGATTCGACATGATGGTTTCTTGGGATTACCACAGGATTGTTTTGTCTCATCAGTTTTTGAACCTCTTGAGAAGTTGCATCCTGCTCGTTTATTCTTTTTTGCCAAAGGTCAAAGCACTCCTCAAGTTCATTCTTCATCTGAGAAGCTGCAACTTCAGACGTCAAAGATTTGGTCAGGAAATCGAAAGTGATCGTGTAGTCAAGCTTCCTCTCCTTCAGTCGATCCAGAACCGAAAATAAAAGTTTCTGATCCTCTTGCTGAAAAGATGTTAGTCCAAATTTCTTTCCCATCATTTTCATATATACCTGTTTGAACCGAAAGGGAAACTCTGCAATAATGGCTCCCATCTTATCTATTGCTTTATTCTTGTCAGCGTTGATTAGTGGCAACAGACATTCAGCTAACCGTGCAATATTCCATTGCATAATTTCAGGCTGACTGCCAAAAGCATACCGTCCCTGAGTATCAATCGAACTGTAAACAGTCTCTGGATCATAGATCCCCATCATGGCACAAGGGCCATAGTCGATGGTTTCTACGCAAAGGGAAATATTATCTGTATTCATGACACCGTGAATAAACCCGACTCTCATCCATTCAACGACTAGTCGAATCAGTCTTTCGATGACCTTCTCGATAAACAGGAGATATTTATTCGGTCCCTCTTCCTGCAACTCTGGATAGTGACGCTCAATTGTATAGTCGCAGAGAGTTTTGACGGCTTGCTGATCACCTCGAGCCGCAAAGAGCTGAAAAGTTCCAATACGTAAATGACTTGAAGCAACCCGTGTTACAACAGCCCCTGGTAATGTAGTATCACGAAAAACCGGTTCCCCTGTAGTGACAACTGCCAAACAACGCGTTGTTGGCACACCTAAAGCTTTCATGGCCTCACTCATGATAAACTCTCGAACGGCTGGACCAAGGGCACAACGGCCATCCCCTCCTCTAGAAAATAAAGTGCGACCGGAACCTTTTAATTGAATGTCCCACTTTTGACCAAACTGATCGAACACCTCTCCGAGAAGATGTGCTCTTCCATCTCCAAGTTGGGGAGCAAAATGGCCAAATTGGTGTCCTGCATATGCAATCGCAATGGGTTCTGATCCAGGCAGAATCTGATTTCCTGAAAAAACCTGTGCCAAGGCAACCGAGTCATGTTTCAATTCATTTGGAATCATCAACTGTTCGGCCATGCTTGAATTCCATAAAAAGAGATTGGGGTTCCTAACTGGTGTAGGCCGAGATTTTTTGTAAAAAATATCATCTAAGCATGCGTAAGTATTTGAAAAATTCATTTACCTTATCTAACTCATACAATTAATAAAATGGGGATTCAACTTCCGGGGGGGCGCAGATAATAATTCATTTGCAATCAGTGTTCGATTAATAATCAAAGAAATGCCTTCAACGTTGGAACAGGTTTAAACCAAACAGCCTTGCTTGATTTGATAAGACTTTGCTTATTTGAGAAGGATTCAAATAACTTTATGAGTCTCTATCAGCAAGCAATGATAACCCTATCTGCTGCTCAAATACCAAGCACTTTTTGCTTCCAACATCCTTCCCCTATCAGTCAGAAATATGCTATCATTACGCATTAATCCTCATAAGAGCAGAAACCATGAAGTTCTTCCAACATTCTGCTAACTGTCATCTTAATATAGTCCTGAAAGATGCTACCCCTTTACTGTGCCTAAATTGTGCCCACGATGTCTAAATTCCTGCCAATTTTACCCAACTCCTGCCAACTTACACAGAACAATTAAATACTTGATTGATAAGGAAATGATAGGTAGATTAAAGGTTTAGAAATGTTTATGAAAGGTAGGGGAAACGACTTAAAATCCCTCGGTGCTTAGCACTGTGCCGGTTCGATTCCGGCCCTCGGCATTTTTATAATCAATGAATTGCATTACAATGTTCTCTTAGCTTTTCTTTGCTGAAGTTAAGATTGTAACTGTTTTTGTAACCATTTTTGTCTTCATGAAACTGCATCACTTTATTTGATGCGTTTTTAATGTTAGCTTCATTGACTATATTGTGCCTTTCAAAAACGCTTCTGGTTTCATAAATAAAGTAGGTTGCATAAAACTTTGTTGGAAAAAATTCAACCATATATCATAGGTATAGCCGGTCCTTCCTGTTCCGGCAAGACAGCTCTTGCAGAATGCCTCATGAAGAAGCTCGGCCAGGACAACTGTTCATTGATCCAGCTCGATTTCTATTATAATGATCTTTCTCATCTCACCCCGAAGGAAACCGAAGTGCATAACTACGATCATCCTGACGCACTTGAAAAGGAGCTCTTAATAGAACATGTCAGTAACATCGCTGACGGGGAAAATATATATATTCCTGTGTACGATTATGTCACTCACACCCGTACCCAGAAAAAGAAACTCCTAAAACCAGTTAAATTTATATTAGTAGAAGGTCTATTTTGCTTGTACTGGGAGAGATTGAGAAAGATTTTTAACACTACAGTTTTTATTAGTGTTAAGGACAGCGTATGCTTTAACAGGCGGATTGAGCGAGACACAAAAGAACGCGGGGCCACACGGGAATACGTGTTAAACCAATACAAAACAACCGTACGCCCTATGTTTAATAAATTCATTAAACCAACAAGAGTATACGCTAACGTGATTGTGAATGGTGAAGATCTGCTGGAGAAATCAGCCTGCACCATTTTGAAAGTGTTTGAATAAAATTAACATTTAAGACTTAAATATTTTTTAAAAAAGCTTTTTGCATTGATCATTTATATACCATACGCATTTTCCACCTTTCCTTAGCCTTTAAAGTCCTATACCAAAACCTTATAAAAACATTTAATGCTTTCCCAGCGTATAAATTAATAAAAAATGAAATATTTAGACTATTTATTTAGCTAAATTTCTCCAATAGTTATCATGTTTTTCTTTAAAAAGGATATTTTATTTTTGATTTCATAAGTAATATTTTTATCCTTCAATTTATAGTATGTAATAGTGCCCATTCCATTTTTCTTGGATGAACAACTGAAGCTAAACTTTTTCAAACTTTTCAATTCATTCTGAATAAAATCAGAGACCTCTTGAAAAGTTTCGAACTTTAAAAATTTAACATTTTTATTTTTCTCAAATTTTTTAAGAGTAACACCTCCCATTTTTTGATTTATCCTCCAATTAAAGTTAGTCGGTAGAGAGCAAAATTTCATTTTAGTAAATAGTTATTCGCAATAAACTCTACTATTTTTCTATTAACAAAGAAGAGTTATCGTTTATTTTTTATTAATCAGCAGCTCTTCTTAAAAAAGTTGGTGTATCAATTGCTTCATCCATAAACATAAAATCTTGATTAACCGGCTTCACTTTCGGTTTGTTATTTTTGTTCAACCTCACATGAGTTGGGATGTCATAGACATTCGGTTTTAAACCACGCGTGATTTTTTCAATCTCGTTTTTTATTTCAGCATCTTTGTCTTCAAATCCGGTTGCTATTACAGTTACGCGAAGTTCTTTTTTCATCTTTTCATCGACCACAGCTCCAAAAATAATGTGAGCGTCTTGATGCGCTTTTTCCTGAATTAATGTCGATGCCTCGTCTATTTCAAAAAGCGACATATCCTGTCCACCGGTAATATTAATTAAGACCCCTTTTGCTCCCTCGATACTAGTATCTTCTAATAAAGGACTGGAGATAGCATTTTGTGCTGCCTCTATCGCGCGGTCATCACCTTCTGCGGAGCCGCTTCCCATGATGGCCATGCCACCTACGCTCATAATTGTTTTTACATCTGCGAAGTCAAGGTTAATCAGACCGGGTGTCAGTATTAAATCCGAGATACCTTTTACTGCCTGCTTGAGGACGTTATCAGCCGTTTTAAAAGCATCTCCTATTCCGGCATGCCTGCCAACCACACCCAGCAATCTTTGGTTGGGAATAGTAATTAATGTATCCACCGAACTTCTTAACTCCATTAACCCCATTTCGGCCTGAGACATTCTTTTCTTACCTTCAAAATGAAACGGTTTAGTAACAACTCCTACAGTTAACGCACCTTTTTCTTTAGCCAGCTGCGCGATAACAGGAGCTGCTCCCGTGCCTGTTCCTCCTCCCATCCCAGCAGTTACAAAAACCATATCGGCATCTTCAAACATCCCACCGATTTCTTCAGAATTTTCTAATGCGGCCTGCCTTCCCATTTCAGGATCAGAACCAGCGCCAAGGCCTTTTGTGAGGTTTACCCCTAATTGCAGTTTGCTGGGAGTCGGAACAGCTTGTAATGCCTGAATATCTGTATTTGCAACGATAAACTCAACTCCTTTCATCCTGGACGCAATCATTGTTCCAATGGCGTTGCTGCCTCCACCTCCAACACCAATTACCTTAATGTTCGCTCCACTTGTATTTTCTTTTGCCAATTCGATCATAAATACTCCCTCCTTTTAAAAAAGTTAATAAAATAGTTAAAAATTCCAGATATCAGTCCATTGCAACTTTCTTTTTCCTGACAGCCGAAAACTAGCCTAAAAATACTCCTCTATCCACTCTTTCATACGGTTAAAAACCCTATCGAAAACTTTCGTGCCAGTCAGGTTTGGTATTTCTCCTGTTTTGATTTTTTCCATGCCGTAAAAGAGTAATCCAACGGCTGTCGCATACATTGGGCTATTGACTACATCGACTAATCCACCTATAGATTTAGGCATTCCTCTGCGAACTGGCAGCTTAAAAATCTTTTCTGCCGCTTCTACTATTCCTTTCAAAATTGATGATCCACCTGTGAGGACAATTCCAGAGGTTATTAAATCTTTATGCCCGCTTTGACCTATTTCCATTTTTACCAAAGTAAATAACTCATCCAATCTTGGTTCTATAATTTCACTCAGGAGACGGCGAGACAAAACTCTGTTTTCCCTATCTCCAACTGATGGAACCTCTATAGTTTCATTTCCGTTTATAAGGGATGTCAGCGCGCACCCATATTCCTTTTTGATTCTTTCAGCTTCAAATACGGGGGTTCTAAGTCCAATGGCAATATCATTTGTTACATGATTTCCTCCAATAGCCAGAACATAAGTGTGTTTGATGGCCTCCTGGAAGAAAATAGCAAGGTCGGAAGTTCCTCCGCCAATATCAATCATAGCCACACCCAGTTCTTTTTCGTCACTACTCAGAACCGATTTGCTTGAAGCAAGTTGTTCCAAAACAATATCATTTACCTGAAGCCCTGCCCTGGTTACGCTTTTTACTATATTTTGAGCGGAAGTAACCGCACCAGTTACGATATGGACTTTAGCTTCAAGTCGTACCCCCGACATTCCAAGGGGAGTTTTTATGCCATCCTGATCATCCACAATATACTCTTGTGGAATTACATGTATTACCTCCCTGTCCATGGGTATGGCAACCGCTTTAGCGGCATCTATAACTCGGCTTATATCTGCCTCAACTATTTCTTTATCTTTTACAGCTAAAACACCGTGGCTATTAAAACCTTTTATATGCCCGCCGGCAATTCCAACATAGACAGAATCAATTTCCGAACCGGACATTAATTCAGCTTCTTCAACAGCACTCTTGATAGAGTCTACAGTGCTTTCAATATTTATAACTACGCCTTTCCTCAATCCTTTGGAAGGGTGACTCCCTATGCCGATAACATCAAGCTCCCCTTTATCATTTATTTCGCCTATAATGCAGCAAATTTTAGTAGTACCAATGTCAAGCCCGGCAATCACGTTACTCGGCTTTGCCATATTTAATCCTCCTTACAAAGATAGAGCGCAAGCGTTCAGCCATAAGCCGTCAGCTTTCTGATACAATATTTAAAAATTGAAAAACCTTAAAAAATACAAAATATTTTCACACTGAACTTATTTTTCTACTTGCACTCCTGATCTCTTACAGCTGACCACTGAATGCTTACAGAAGTTCTAAAACAACCTGATCATCAAATGTCAGGTCGATGGATTTTATTTTCAAGCCTTCTTGATGAATTATTTTTGATGCTTTCCTCAACTTGTCCAGATTTTCCTTCAAACTTTCTTCGGATAGCCGGACAGAAGTAGAAGGTGTTTTTAAAGTATACCTACCCCCTTCTTCCATGGTTAATGAAGTAAAATTAATAACTTGATCCGAGTTTTTAACACTTAATATTTTTTCAATAAACTTGATGCAGTTTTTTATTTCCTCTGATTGTAAAGAATTGCCAATCTCATAATAAGTATCATCATTTAATTGCATTGCAGGGAGAATCTGGTATTCATGACTTTCAATTTCTTTTATCAGGAAGGCTTTCCTGTCTATCAAAAAAGTCTTCCCATCAGTCATTTCAATTTTTGCAAAGGGGATTCGTTCTTTAATTTTTACTTGCAGGCTGTCAGGCATTTTTCTGCTGACTTCAGCCGTTTCAATCCATGGATTATCCCTTAATCGATCTGGTACAAGCTGGATATTTGCTTGAAAGATATTCTGTCCAAGAACGCTTTGTTTTGCCAATTGCATTACCTTGCTCTTTTCTAAAAAAGAGTTACCTTTTATTTCAAAATTTGAAATTTGAAAATTAGCCAATGTCGTAGCTTGGTAGTAAAGATAATATCCACTTAAAATTAGTGCAAATGTAAAAAACAACATGAGAGCAGTTTTTAAAATCTGCTTTACGCCGTTTACAAACAGTTCTCGCTTTTCCAATGACAAACGCATTGTGTCTTGAGATCGCTTTAAATATCGTCGTTTTTTTATAATTTTAGCGTTCTCCTGCAATTTCGATTTCTGGTTTTAAAGATATACCTGCTTTAACCATCACTTTTTCCTGTATTACCTTTATCAGTTCCTCAATATCTCTCGCTTTTGCTTTACCTCTATTAATAATAAAATTAGCGTGTTTAGGAGATACTTCGGCGTCTCCAATAGAGAAGCTTTTCAGCCCGGCTTCTTCAATTAATTGTCCTGCGTAATGGCCTTTCGGATTTTTAAAGATTGAACCGGCCCCTTTTTGTGTAATCGGCTGACTGGTGTTTCTCTTTTCCAGCAGTATCTTCACCTTTTGTGAAAGAGCGTCTTTATTACCTTTTTTCAATTCTAATATTGCCTCCAGGAAAATTCCTTTTTCCGGAAATTCTGTTCCCCTGTAATGAAAGCGTACTTCATTTTTCATAAACTCCTTTACTTCGCCTTTCATATTCAGCATCCTTACAGAGTGAAAGATATCCCCTATGTCTTTTCCTTGAGCCCCTGCATTCATTTTTAACGCACCACCCAATGTACCCGGTACACCTATGAGCGTTTCTAAACCTTCCAAACCTTTATCAACGGCATAACGAACAAGGGCCGGCATTGAGGTTCCCGCAGGAGATACAACCAAAAATGTTTCGTGTGTTCCTGGATTAATCTCAATATTCCCTTCCATTTTTTTTAAAGAAATTACCATCCCCTGAATTCCGCCATCACGAACAAGAAGGTTAGAGCCGTTTCCAAGAATAAAAATTGGAACATCGTTTTCATTGGAAATTCTCACCGCCAAAACTAACGAAGCTTCATCTTTCGGGAAGAAGAGAACATCTGCATTTCCTCCTACCCTGAATGAAGTATGCAGGGAAAGAGGTTCTTTATACCTCTTTTCCCCATCAACATCGTTCAATAGGTCTTTTATTGAAGTCATAAGTTTCACAGATAACATTTCTGTTTCTTTATAATGTGTCGATAAACTCATTTCCAACTTTCCAAATATCTCCCGCCCCAAGTGTTAAAACCACATCATTGGCTTTTGTGTTATGTAAAAGATAATCGACTATCTCCTGCTTATCTTCCAACAGCAGAACATCTTTTTGCCCGTGATCCTTTACTCCTTGACAAATGAGACTTGACTTAATCCCCTTTATAGGTTTTTCGCTCGCCGGATAAATAGGTGCTATAATTAGAAGATCCGCGTCATAAAAGGAAGTAAAAAAATCATTCAATAATAATTGGGTCCGCGTATAGCGGTGTGGCTGGAAAACTACGATTATCCTTTTTTCTTTGTAGATTTCCCGCAGAGTTTTCAAAGTTGTTTTTATCTCCGTTGGATGATGGCCGTAATCATCAACAACTAAAACATCCTTTTTAGTGCTTTTTATCTGAAACCGTCTTTCAATCCCGCTAAATTCGCTCTGAGATTGCGCAATGGATTCGAATGGAATATCCAGTTCCAGCCCCACAACTACTGCTGCTAAGGAATTTAGTACATTGTGAATTCCCGGCATTTTAATATTAATTTTTCCTAAATTTTTGCTATGATAATCGACAAAATAACTGGTTATCTCCTCTGACATCTGGATGTTTTTTGCCGTATAATCAGCCTGTCCTTTAAGGCCGTAAGTAATAAATCGTTTTTCTATCTTTGGAATCAGTGCTTGAATGTTTTCATCATCCAGGCAGAGTATTGATACCCCGTAAAATGGAATATGATTTATAAATTTCAAGAATGCGGATTTTGTTTCATCCATGTTTGTGTAAAATTCGAGATGATCGTTATCTAACGAAGTTACAACTGCAATAGTGGGAGACAATTTCAAAAAAGAGCCGTCACTTTCATCAGCCTCAGCAACCAGAAAATCCCCTTTCCCGAGTTTTGCTCCGGTATCCATGCTTTCCAGTTTTCCACCGATTACAGATGTAGGATCCAGATTTCCTCCGGCAAGAACAGCAAAAACCATTGAGGTTGTGGTGGTTTTTCCATGTGTTCCTCCTATTGCAATTCCATATTTAAGTCGCATCAATTCCGCCAGCATTTCCGCCCTCGGAATTACAGGAATTTTTTGCGTCCTGGCTTCCACTACTTCAACATTATTTTGATCAATTGCTGCTGAAATCACTAACACCTCGGCGTTATTTAAATTTTTTGCATCATGCCCAATGGAAATTTTAGCTCCAAGTCTGGAGAGACGCTCCGTTGTTTCAGAAACGGCAATATCAGAACCACTTACGTTATAACCAAAGTTAATCAAAAGTTCGGCTATGCCGCTCATGCCCGCTCCTCCAATTCCAACAAAATGAATGTGCTGCGTTTTTCTAAACATTTTAGATATAGACTCACCACAAAAACGCTATCCCTTCGACAAGCTCAGGATGACAAATAATTGCTGTCACAGAACAGCCAGGGAAGCGCAACCAAATGAGCTGCCGCCCGGTCTACTAACATAAATTGTGCCAAAAAAACACAATTTTTTAAATTTGAGTACAGAGACATAACATGTCACGATAAGCCTGCCAAACCATGCATTCTCTGCAATGAAATATTACTAAATGCAAGTTTATAACACTGATCTACAATTTTTTTCTCTGCATCTTTCTTAGCCATTCTGGCACTTTTTTTTTCCATTTCACGCAGCAGATTCGGCTGATCCATCAGTTTTTTAATTAGTTCTGCTAATTTCTTTCCGGACAAATCGGAATCCTTCACCATAACCGCCGCGCCATTATCTACAAGGTATTCCGCGTTCAATTGCTGATGGTTATTTGCCGCAAAGGGATAAGGAGCTAAAATAGCTGCTCGTCCGCTGGCCGCTAACTCGGCAATGGTTGATGCTCCTGCCCTGCATATAACCAAATTCGATCTTCGGTAAACATCAGCCATATTGTAAATAAACTGGTTTACCTCAGCGGAAATATTTTTTGACCTGTATCTTGCTTGTACAGTTTTAAACTGTTCCTCACCTGTCTGGTGAATAAAGTGTATCGAATTTTTATCTTCTGACAGAAAATCAAGAGCTTCAACCATAGCGCGGTTAATACTACTTGCGCCTTTACTCCCGCCAAAAATAAGGACATTAAACCGTGATTCCTTTGTTCTATCTTTAGCTTCATAATATTCCTCCCGAATAGGATTTCCGGTTACTTCCACTTTTTTTTCAGGGAAGTGTTTTTTTGATTTCTCAAATGTGACAAATATTTTGTCCACAATTTTTCCTAAAATACGATTTGTCATTCCAGGCATTGAGTTTTGCTCTTGTATAGCAGTAGGTATCCTTAATAACCATGCCATTAAAACAAAAGGACCTGTTACGTATCCACCAACACCCAGAACAAGCTTTGGCCTGAAATTAATAAGAACCAAAAGAGACTGTAAAAGCGCTATTGGCATTTCTACAAGAGCTATCAGTGTACGCCAGGATATTTTCCCTTTCAGCCCGCTGGACAATATTGTTTTTAGTTCTAATTTTTCTTTTGGCAACACTTTAAATTCAATTCCTTTACGAGTTCCCACAAATAGAATTTTTATTTTCGGGTTCCTCTTTTGAAACTCCCGTGCAATTGCTATCCCCGGGAAAAGATGACCTCCTGTTCCCCCCCCGACTATGATAATTTTCATAAAGTTTATTTTTTGATGTTTTTTTACGCTCTTTGTGTCTGTACAACTCTTCTCACCCTCGCTACTGAGGACTGATTTCTGACCCCTATCTTTTTAGATATATTCAATAAAACTCCAGCGCAGATCATCGAAACCACCAGGGAGGAGCCTCCCATACTGACAAATGGCAAAGTTAGTCCTTTAGTAGGGAGAAGCCCCACTGCCACAGCCAGGTTTACCATGGCCTGAACACCAATCAGAGAAGTTAATCCCAAGGACAAAAATTTTCCATATAGATCCGAAGATTTTATCGCAGTCTGGATTCCCCGCCAAATAATGGCTAAAAACAGCATGACAACAATAACTGTTCCGGCAAATCCCAACTCCTCACCAATGATGGAAAAAATAAAGTCAGTATGAGGTTCAGGAAGAAAGAACAACTTTTGCCTGCCTTCACCCAGCCCAATACCGAATGCATTCCCGCGGCTAAAGGCCATAAAAGATTGAATAATCTGATACCCTTTTCCAAGGGGGTCCTTTTCAGGATCTAAAAATGAAATGATTCTGTTCTTCTGATATTCTGAACTTAAAATAACCCAGCAGATGGCCGGCAAAAGCATCACAACTGAATAAAAGAGATAATTGAATTTTATGCCGGCAATAAAAAAAAGAATAAAAACTACTGCAATTAAAACCACGGTTGTCCCCAGGTCAGGTTGAAAAAGAAATAAAATAGAGAAAAAGCCTAGGACAAGCAGGTTAGGTAAATACCCGTAAAAGAAATCTTCTATCCTCTCCTGTTTTTTAACAAGAGAATGAACCACATAAAGGATTAAGGTAAATTTAGCCAGTTCTGACGGTTGAAAAGAGAAGCTTCCTATATGTAACCAGCGCTGAGCCCCGCCTACTTTTTTCCCAAACTGCGGGAACAAAACCAGAATAAGAAGAAACATGGTTATAATGAGAGCTGGGTAAGTAAACTTTTGAATAGTATGATAGTCTAAGCACATAAAAAAAACCATTAAAACCCCGCCGATAATGACCTGGAAAATCTGTCGTTTTAAGAAGTAGTAAGGATCATTAAATTTTTGGTATGCAATCGCGGCGCTGGAACTGTAAACCATTATTAGCCCTAAACCGATTAAAAGAATAACTGATATAAAAATTACAGGGTCGTATCGATTTTCTGAAGTCCTCATATCCATCCTATTATTAAATTTTAGCCACATTGAAGCTTCCCGTAGCAAGCTACTGAGAATTTTCAGTGTAGAGTATAATTTTTTTTAAATTCGCTCGCTAAACACTTTCACTCACCTAAATTTTCTCGCTCCGCTCGAAATAATAGGAAAATGGAGATTTCGTTTAAACACTAATTATTATTTCCCGGTAAACTTAAAACAGCTTTTTTAAAAACATTTCCACGATCTTCATAGTCTCTGAACATGTCAAAAGAAGAGCAGGCTGGTGACAAAATAATTACATCTCCAGCCATTGCTTTAGAAGAAGCCTTTTTTACTGCGTCTTCTAAAGTCGCTGCATCTTCAACGTTATTGTAATCTTTTAAAGCTGACCGAATTTTTATTTTGCTTTCCCCTATTAAAATTGAGAATTTAACTTTCTTCTTTATTAATTCACCCAGGGATCCGTAATCTCCTCCCTTATCTTTTCCTCCGGCAATTAGAATAACGGGACAATTAAAACTTTCTATGGATTTCATTGTTGCCCCCGTATTGGTACCCTTGGAATCATTAATAAACCTAACTCCATTTATTTCTCTGATAAACTCCATACGATGATCAATGCCACAAAAATGAGATAGAGAATCCATTACAGTTTCCGCTTGTACCTTGCAGAGTGCTCCAATCAGGGCGGAAGCTAAACCATTCTCAATATTGTGAATTCCTTTAACTTTCAGCTTACTGACAGGGCCTACCACTTTTTCTTCACCGTGCAGGCGGATTACAATGTTGTCTTTTCTTAAGAACGCGCCATCTTCAACTTCACGAATCCGGCTGAATAACAGCTTGTGAATTTTATTTTCCGGCTCAATGCCTGCAGTAGCAGGATCGTCTTCGTTCAAAACCAGATAATTTTCTTCCGTCTGCTTTTGATATATTCTTTTTTTTAAAGAGACGTACTCATTGAAATCAAGATGTCGGTCGAGGTGATCTTCAGTAATATTTAAAATGGCGCTGATAAACGGTTTAAATTGATAAACCCATTCCAATTGAAAAGAACTAACCTCCAGGATAATATAGCTGTATTGCGACGCCTGATCCGCAATATTCGACAAAGGAAATCCGATATTTCCTCCTACATAAATTTTTTCTCCGTTGTCTTGCAGTATATTGCCAATCATGCTGGTAGAAGTTGTTTTTCCGTTAGTCCCTGTTATGGCAATAACGGGCTTTTTAATAAACCGTGAAGCAAGTTCGATCTCGCTCCAGACGGGTATGCCTTTTTCTACAGCTTTTTTGAATAAAGGATTTCGCATATCAATACCTGGACTTACAACTATTAGATCAAAATCACTAATATCACCTGTTTTAATTCCCCCCGTTTGAATTTGTACTCTTTTGTCCAGTTTTTCCAGGTTTTCTTTCAAATCCTCTTCCTTTTTATCATCTGCCGCTGTTACACCGGCTTTATTTCTTGCGAGAAGGTTAGACGCTGCTATTCCTGTTCTGGCGATACCAGCCACCAGAACATTCTTATCTTCAAAATTCATTCATTACCTGATTTTAAGTGTGCTTAAGCTTAACAATGCCAATATGACGGCAACAATCCAGAACCGTATAGTTACTTTCGGTTCTGACCACCCCTTTTTTTCAAAATGATGATGAAGCGGCGCCATTTTAAATATCCTTTTTCCACCTGATATTTTGAAATATGATACCTGCAATATGACTGATAGAGCTTCGATAACAAACAACCCGCCGACAATAACCAACAAAAGCTCGTGCTTGGATAAAACCGCCAGAGTCCCTAACGCACCTCCCATAGCCAAAGAACCAACATCCCCCATAAAAATCTGAGCCGGATAGGAATTAAACCAGAGAAACCCTAATCCCGCTCCGATTAAAGCTCCACAAAAAACGGATAACTCCCCGACACTGCCTATGTATTGAATGTTTAAATAGTCTGAAAATTTAATATGGCCGGTAACATAAGTCAGTATCATAAAAGAAAATGTAGCAACGATAATTGGTCCTATTGCCAGACCGTCTAATCCATCAGTCAGATTCACGGCATTAGACGCTCCTACAATGACCAGAACAATAAATAAAATGTAAAACAACCCCAGGTCTGGCACTACATTTTTAAAAAAAGGCACTTCTAAATATGTCGCGTAAGCAGACCTATCTGCATCCAAGAAAACAACATAGAGCGCAATGCAAAGTCCGATAGCAGCCTGTATCATAAGTTTTAAAGAAACATTGATCCCATCTTTTTTTTTCAAAATAACCTTGATATAGTCATCTGTCAGCCCTAACAAACCAAAACTCAACATGGAAAGCAAAAGAACCCATATATACTGGTTCAGCAAATTTCCCCAGAGCAGAACAGAAATGAAAGTAGCTGCCAGGATTAAAATCCCACCCATTGTTGGAGTGCCTTCTTTAGAACGGTGGGATTCTGGACCTATTTCACGAATGGTTTCGCCTATTTGGTGCTTGGAAAGCAATTTGATAAAAAATACACCCATTAAAATACTGATTATCATTGCCGTAAGTCCCGCGTAAACAGAACGAAAAGTAATATATTTAAAGACATTGAACACCGAAAAACTTTCACGCAATGGATATAAAAGATGATAGAGCATAAGCAATTTATAATTTTAGATCTCAGGTTTCATATTTTTTAAAGTATTCAGTTTGCAATTAACAACTCGTAACATTCTCATTTATAAACTTTACAACGAGTATGCGTAAATAAGCCTATCCATCGTTGTTTTACATTTCTTTCTTATAGATAATGACACCCCCCTTACCTCCTTACCTGAAGGGATTGAAGCTGTCAAATCCCTTCTCGCGGGGATTAAGGGGGGTGCTAATTTATCATTGATAATTTTTCCTTTATTAGTTTTCTTACAGTTTCGAAGTCATCAAAGTGAATTCGACGGTCTTTAAATAGCTGATAATTCTCATGACCCTTGCCTGCTATCACTACAAAATCTTCTTCTCCAGCCAGATTAATGGCTTGCCTGATTGCCTTCATCCGGTCCAGAATTAAGGAATATTTACCGCTGCCAGCCACTTTTTTTATTCCCTGCTCTATTTCAGAAGCTATAGAAGCAGGTTCTTCGTTTCGAGGGTTATCCGAAGTTATAATGGTGTAGTCACTGTATTCACCGGCAACCTTTCCCATCTTTTGCCTTTTACCTTTATCGCGGTTTCCTCCACAACCAAAGACCAAAATTAACCTTTTTTTTGTAAGTTCCCTTACCGCTTTCAGCAAATTTTTCAGCGCATCTTCTGTGTGCGCATAATCCACTACCACTGAAAAACTTTGCCCCTCATCTATCTTTTCAAGCCTGCCCGGAACATTTTGCAGACTACCGATACCTCTTTTAATTTCTTCAAGAGAAATATCTAGGGCAAGTCCCGTTCCTATCGCACATAAGATATTGTAGACATTATGACGGCCCATAAGGCCGGACACTATCTGTACTTCACCTTTAGGCGTTTTAGCCGTAAACTGTATCCCGTTAATTGATGTTTCTATATTCCGAGTGTGTACGTCACTTTTTTCAATTATGCCTATCGTAATCGTTTCCGCGGAAGTCTTTTTAGAAATCATTTTTCCATAAGGGTCATCAACATTAACCACAGCTTTTTTCAGGCTATATTCCAAAAACAGTTTCTCTTTTGCCTTAAAGTAATCTTCTTCCGTAAGGTGAAAGTCGAGATGATCCTGAGTCAGGTTTGTAAAAATACCGACTGAAAAGTCGGTTTTATAAACCCGGTCAAGTGTTAATGAATGAGAGGAAACTTCTAAAATACAGTTGTCAACTTTGCCATCCGCCATTTCACGAAACATTTTTTGCAGATCTAACGATTCAGGAGTTGTTTGTACGGCAGGTTTTACTTTCCCGTCAAAACGGTAATTAATAGTTCCTATAATCCCTGTTTTCCTGCCGGCTGATTGCAGAATGGATTCCAGAAGATAAGCTGTTGTGGTCTTTCCATTTGTTCCTGTAATTCCTACAACATCCAACTCCCGGCTCGGATTACCAAAAAAATCCGCTGACAAAGAAGCCAGGGCTTTACGGCTGTTTTTCACTACCACCACACCGGTTTTGGCACCTATTCTATTTAGCATTGCAGTGCCTTCCTCCAACACTACGCCAACCGCCCCCTTCTCAACAGCTTCTTCTATAAACTCAGTGCCATTCCGCTGAAATCCTTTTATGGCGACAAAAACTGAACCCCTATTGACATTTTGTGAGTTATATTCTATTCCGCTTATATTTACATCTAAATTTCCAACGTTTTCTATCATTTCTACTTCCTTTAATAATTGACGCAGTTTAGCCATTAGTCATCTGTCATCAGGCATTTTTATCTTTTTCCCAATAATGATTTTTTAATCCGGTAATAACCCGGCTTAAAAATTTATCGACATTTTTTCTAATATTCAAATTAATGTTATCGTGAAAAAAATTTGTCATTAAACCCGCGTTTAATATACTGTGATTGCTTTTATTGCCTTTATTGCTTTTATTGCTTTTATTGCTTTTGGTCGGCAAAGTATAAATACGATTCATTTCTGAAGGTACGTTTAAGTGTCTAAGCGCTTTTTTAGCAATTTCCCTGAAAACAGGTGCAGCAACAATGCCGCCCCAGTGAATACCGCGGGGTTCATCTATCATCACGAGGATTGTCAGCTTCGGGTTTTCAACAGGAACAAATCCGACAAAAGAGGCTACATAGTTATTGGCAGAATATTTTTTCGTATCAGGATCAATTTTCTGCGCTGTTCCTGTTTTTCCTCCCACCAAATAACCAGGGATGGATGCTTTTTTACCTGTTCCATAATTAACAGCCTGGGTTAAAATCTCTTTCATGGCTTGAACCGTCTTCTGGGAAAGAACTTCTCTTACTATTTCCGGAGAGAAACTTTTGATAATCTTGCCTTCATGAACAGCCTGCTTAACAATCGTCGGCTTCATTAGATAACCGCCATTTGCGATGGCTGAGACGGCTGTGACCAGTTGAAGAGGAGTGGTAGAAATTTCATGTCCAATCGAAATAGAACCTAAAGAAACTTTTTTCCATTGAGAAAGGTCTCTCGTTATCCCGGTTGCTTCGCCCGGCAGATTGATACCTGTTATTTCACCAAACCCAAACTTTTTAATATATTCGTAAAACTTGCTTTCACCCAGATGCCGGGCTATTTTTACAGACCCTATATTGCTTGATTTGGTGATAATTTCCGTAAGGGTCAGCCAGCGGTATTTTTTCCTATTGGCCTCATGTATGACAATTCCGCCTATATCAAAAACACCATCTTCACAAAAAAAGATATCTTTGGGTTGTGCAATTTTTTCTTCTAACGCGGCAGAAGCAAGGATAAGTTTGAAAGTAGACCCCGGCTCAAAGGCATCTGAAACCGCCCTGTTTTTCCTCTGCTGCAAAGTATACCTTTTGGATAAATTCGCGTTAAAGGAAGGATACTCAGCCATAGCAAGGACTTCCCCGGTGTTCGGCTCCATAACTATGGCAATACCTCTTTTGGCCTTTGTTTCAATTACTTTTTTCTGAACTGCTTTCAAGGCATGATATTGGAGAACTTCGTCAATGCTAAGAACGATATTACTTCCTTCTGGTAAGTAATCAGTTTCATTCCCGACTAAATCAACGCTTCGCCCGCGTCTGTCTTTCTTAAAACGTACCCATTTACCACCATTGGACAAATAATCATCAAAATAATATTCAATTCCGCTCAAACCTTGGTTATCCATGCCCGCAAACCCGATGGTCTTTGAGGCTAATTCCATTTTTGGATAGAACCTTTTATATTCCGTGGAGAAATGAATGCCGGACAAATTTTTGTTTTTTAATTTATTGTATTCATCAGGATTAATTTTCCTTTTTATATAAACAAATGGTAATTTCTGTTTTAATTTCTTTCTGATCTCTATTTTCGGCAAATCGAGGATGGATGATACCGTTCCGGCAGTCCTCATGTGGTTTTGGATTTTATCAGGGTGGGCATAAACGGATTTTACCTTTACATTAACGGCAAGCGGCCGCATATTGCGATCAAAGATATTTCCCCTGTTCGCATACTTATAAACCTTGCCTTCATATTGATTGAGCGCTCTTTCATCAAAGCGTTCGTGGTCTTTTATTTGCAGATGATACAGTTTCGTAATAATTCCAATGCCGCTTAAAACGAAAAAGATAAAAATGAACATACTTTTTATTTTAATTTTCTTGTCCCGGCTCAATTTTTCACCTTTATAAAAATAATGTCTTCGTCTTTCGGCTCAATCATTCCCATCTTTTCTATTGCTATCTTTTCAACTTTTTTTAAAGACTTAATGGACGCCAGTTCCAGTTTCAGCATCCTGTTTAAATGGATCAGCTCATTTTCCTTTGCCCGCAGCTTGTTATAGTCATAGGTCATGGTTACAAGTCTCACTCTCGGCCAACTATAAAAAAAAATGCCTGACCCAATTAAACTAAATGCTATCAAAAAGCTCGCATAAGCTTGCACCTTGCGGATTTTCTTTCTCTGCCCCGGGTTATATCTTTTCCCCTTTAATTTTTTATAAAATTTAATAAACATATGAAGTCAGTTTTCAGGATTCAGTTCTCAAGGATCATGGTAAAAATAGCTTTTTCAATTGCTGCCGATCTCCTAACTCTTACAACTGTCAACCTATTTTCTCCGCTACTCTCAGTTTTGCGCTTCTTGCTCTCGGGTTCTTCTTTACTTCATCTTCCGTCGGCACAATCGGCTTTTTCGTTATTACCTTTAACACGCCTTTCCTGCCGCACACACATTGCGGTATATCTGGCGGACAGATACAACCCTTCTCAAGTTGACGAAACCTCGTCTTTACCAGGCGGTCTTCAAGTGAATGAAAGGAAATAACGCAAAACCTGCCGGACGGTTTAAGGCACTCAATACCATCATCTAAAATAGTAGATAAAGCTTCCAATTCATTGTTAACAGCAATTCTCAATGCTTGAAATACCCTTGTCGCCGGATGAATTTTGTATTTTTTTGATTTTGCCGGAACCGTGGAAAGAATTAACTTGCTCAACTCACCTGTGGTTCGTATGGGTTGTATTTTCCTTGTACTTATAATGGCTCTGGCGATCCTCTTTGCCCATCTTTCTTCGCCAAACTCCTTAAAAATAGTTATTAGCTCATTTTCCGAAGAATTATTTATTAGGTCAAAAGCAGTAGTTTTGGTTCTTTGGTCCATTCTCATATCCAAAAAAGCATCTGAAGCAAAGCTGAATCCCCTTTCTGGGTTTTCCAGTTGTCGTGACGAGAACCCCAGGTCTAATAAAATTCCATTCAAAAGTCCGATCTTTTCTTTAATAAGAACTTTCCTTGCGTTCTTAAAATTGTCGTGAAATATTTTCGTTTGGGATTTAAAAGGCTGGAGCCGCTTTTGAGCGAAAGAAATAGAATCTTTATCCTGTTCAAAAGCAACTAATATTCCCTCGGGATCCATTCGGGAAAGGATTTGCTCAGCATGGCTGCCATCGCCAAGGGTACCATCCAGATAGATACCGTGTTTTTTGACCTGGAGCATTTCCAAAATCTCTCCTGTTAACACAGCCAGGTGCATTTTCTTCATTAACACACCCTGTTAAATGTTGGGAAGTTTGTCACCAAGATCAGCAAGCTTATCCCCTAAGTCATCCAAACTTTCCTGTCTATCCTGGAAAAACTCAATCCAGCTATCCTTGCTCCATATCTCAAATGTGTCATCCACTCCAACAAGAACTGCTGCTTTAGCAATGCCGGCATGGCTTCTGAGGTTAGCCGGAATAAGAATACGGCCGTGTTTAATAGTAACTTCTTGTGCCGAGCCTAAAAAAAGCCGTTTAAATTCACTCACTTCCTTTTTTAAAGAAGAAAGCTGTCTTACCTGGTTTACAAGGACATCCCACACAGACTGCGGATAAGCCGTAAGACAGTTGGATTTAGTGGTTATAAACAGTACATCGTTATATTTCGTTTCCAGAACTTCCTTATATTTAGCAGGGATATTCATCCTGCCCTTGGAATCCAGATTCAATGTGTAATTGCCAGTAAACATAGAAATTTACTATTTTTATGACACTATAAAACACTTTAATACATTTTAAGACACATAATTCCATATCTTCAATACCTTGTCAACAAAAAAATAGAAAAAAATATATTTGTTTTCTGAGGGATAAAGCAGGTATTTTTTTGGCAGGATTTATGGAAATAACTGGATTTAATTTTGGAGAAAAAAGATGGCCATACCCCTTGAAAATTGAACAACCTTTAAAGTTAGTATTGTGATAAAAAACATTAAGAGAAAGCGCGCAAGTTTATAGGAAAAAAGCGTTTTCGAGCAGAGCAAATTACAAGAAAGCTTCGGGATGAGCTCTTAAATGGTGAGATTTTTGAGATTATGGCTGAAGCAAAAGTATTGATTGAAGAGTGACGCATAGAATGTAATATTATCAGACCTCACAACTCACCGGGATATCTATCTCCAGCACCAGGAACGTTTGAACCTGTGCCATCAGTTTTCGCTCCTCTCCAACTGACGGCATAGAAAAATCATCACTCTGAGGGTTGTACAATGTTGGAGGGAGATCAATGTATATAGGCAAAAACCCAATAATCTTTCAAGAGTGATCTTCTTTTTTCCATTCGTGGGCGTATTTAAAAGAAAGATTTTCAAATAACTCTCTCACATAATCTATAGTTCTAGTATAAATTCCAAACTTCATCACATCGTAATTCCATTAATTATTATGCAAATAAAGAGTAAAAAAACATTTTTTCTTATATATAAATATGTTAAAGTATTGAGTTAGATAATTTATTAAAGGAGGAAATTATTATGAAAGAACAGGTAGAAAAAGCATTGGAGGATATTCGGCCTATGCTGATGGCTGATGGTGGAAACGTGGAATTAGTTGATGTAACTAATGATGGTAACGTTAAGTTGAAACTCACCGGAGCTTGTTCCGGATGTCCAAGTTCTCAGGTTACCCTGAAAGTGGGCATAGAACAGGCTTTAAAAGAAAAAGTACCCGGTGTTCAAAGCGTTGAAGAGGTGTGTTGACTTAACCGGTAAAAGGGGGAGCAATAAAACCTTATTTTTACTACAAACGAAAAAAACATTTTCCCCTTTTAGTCCCCCCCTCAAAGGGAGACTAAGGGGGGATAATACTTAACAAGTGGGATTTATTTGATTACGACTTCCTGTTTCGACTTTCAGCTTTTAAGTTTAAACAACGACAACACCAGAGTATCCCACAACCTGATCATAGTCTCCGCTGACATCTCCTGACGTCATGTATTTTATCATTTCCGCACGTTCAGCTCCCAGTTCCTTACAGGCGATAAGCATAATTGTGGCGGGAATAAACCCGCACATGCTGATAGAATGTTTCCGGACAGTATCAAAAAGCCCTTTGGGATCAAGTTTAATAATTTGATCAATCGCCATCCTGTCTTTTTGTTCCGCGCTTTTCTGAGATTCATAATGTGTCATATCACTGCTAGCGACTATTAAGACAGGCTCGCCATATTCTTTAATAGACCTTGCTATAGCAATTCCCATTTCTTTGCAGGTAGAATAGTCTAAATGCTGGATACATATCGGCACTATATCGAAATCGTCAAGGAAACTCTGTATAAAAGGTATTTGCACTTCAAGAGAATGCTCATATCGGTGTCCGATACTGTCTTCTTTTATCGCATTGTTTTTTGACTTGATAATTTCAGCCAGCCTGCTGTTCATTTTTATGATAGTGCCCGGCATTTTCCATTCTTCTTTGGAATTAATAGATGCTGTTTCACCTCTTCCTGAATGGTTTGGGCCAATAATTACAAAAGATTTCGGCAGATCTATTGCTGAGAAAACCGCGCCCGCTACAGCCCCTGAATAAACATACCCGGCATGGGGGGACAAAGCTCCAAGCGCATTTTGTTTTTTGGATGAAACATTAATGAAACTTGAGACTTCTTTCTGAAGTTCAGTTGGTGAATCCGAATAAAATTTTCCTGCTACCGCCGATTTTCTCATAATTAATTATTGTCATATTTGTGTTTTCTGGCAATGAAAAAAGGTAAAGCCGATCCTCACACCTTTGCATGCTTTTCGTTATTAGCAACTGCTCCATTAATAATTTAATTAATGAGCGTCAAGTTAAATGCAGGGAGACACATACCCTACTCTTGGTGGGGTCGATAGGGTGCCACTAATTCCCGATTAATGGACTTAACAGCAAATTCTATTGTCTCTTTTGTATTTTGTTTAATCTTTACAAAGATGTCTTTGTCAAGAAGACTTCCCATCGCATTGGTAATAGCCCTTTTTTAGGCAAAATCTTCAGCGTCTTTGACATCCTACCTAAAGATGCAAAATATTATAGAGACGCTGAGAAACAGAAAGACCTAAAAGGTAATGCCCTAGGCAATTGCCCTGCAAAACTCCACATACATTATTTTCCCCAATCCTCTTTCCTCTTTTTCTTCTATTTTTCTACCTCCATAAAAGTTAATAATAATTATACATTATGTCAAGTTTTCAACAACCTACTATTAAAATCTCAAATTTTGTTGATCATGTATTTAAATTTTCAAATCAATAGGTCGGCTGTTATTCTAGTGGCCGGGAATTAAAAAATTAAGTTTTGCTTTCAAGGTAGGTTTTTTTAGTTTTGGAAAAAGAGATTTTCTGTAATAATGTTGAGGCATTAAATTTAATCTTTGTATTCTCTGAGTCTTTGCGGTGAAAGGGGTATAATTGAAAAAAGTTTATCTGATATCAGGCGGTGTAACAAAGTTTTCCAAGGCAAATCCTGAGAAAGATTTCAGGTTTATGGTCAGGGAAGCTTATGATCATGCCCTTTCCGATGTTCCAAAGCTCAAGCCTTCCATGATAGACGGCTCTGTGATCTCTTATTTTTCAGACCACTTTACACGTCAGCTCATGTCAGGAGCCATGGTTCAGGATTATATAGGACTCTGTCCGAAACCTTCAAGGAGAGTGGAAGGTGGAGGAGCTACCGGCGGTTTGTGTGTTCAGAGTGCATACCAGGAAATTGCGTCAGGGAGAATGAAGGTAGTTGTTGGGGCAGGTTTCGAAACCATGAGTAGGGTCAATACATGGAAAGGAAATGAATTTATTGCCCATGCTTCGGATACAAACTTTGATTACCCGGTTGGCGGCTTTTACTCCGGATATTACGCGATGATGGTTGTAAGACATATGCATGAGTTTGGAACAACGCCGGAACAGATGGCATACGTATCTGTTAAAAACCATAAAAACGCTCTTTATAATCCATTTGCTCAGCACCCAGTGGAGCTTACCGTGAAAGACGTGAGGAGCTCAGCAATGGTGGCATGGCCTCTGACAAGACTTGACTGCTGTACCATGTCTGACGGCGCCGCGTCTGTTATATTAGCAGATGAGGAAACCGCTTTTAAAGTTTGCGAAAATCCTGTTTTAATAAAAGGCATTGGAACAGGAACGGATTGTATGAGAATGGCTGACAGACCACATGGAGATGTTATCCTTCTCCCTCACGAAAACAAAAAAGATTACAAAAAGTTGAAATATCCCGGCGTACATTCTTTCAGGGCCGGAAGGATGGCTGCAAAAACTGCTTATGAACATGCAGGAATAAAAAATCCAATAGAAGAACTGGATTTTATTGAACTGCATGACGCGTACACGTCTTCCGAAATTCAGACTTATGAAGACCTTGGTTTATGTAAATATGGTGAAGGAGGGAAGTTCGTGGAAAAAGGATTTCCTTTTATGGATGGCATCGAATATGGATTGAAACTTTCTAAGAAATGCAAGATTCCGGTTAACCCGTCAGGAGGACTTCTCGCATCTGGTCATCCCGTGGGAGCCACCGGAATTATGCAGGCAGTATTCGCCATGTGGCAGTTGCAGGGAACAATTAAAAAACATTTTGGAAATAATAAGCTTCAGGTAAAAAATGCAAAGCAAGGTCTCATCCACAGCCATGCCGGAACAGGCACTTATGTTACTGTGACGATTTTAGAGAAGGCTCAATAAAAAATAAGTTACTAAATAAGTTCCCTCTCAAGAAGGACTTTCTAATGAGGAAAATAAAAAAACACGAAAATTTTAAAAAATTAGTGTCTAATGATGAATAAAGAATATGGCAAAGAATAAAAAAATCAAGCTGCCGGAGACAGAAGAAGGGACAACTCTTTTTAATCTTGACCCTATTATTCTAAAAAGCAGTTATGAGATAAATTACATTCATTCTTACGCGCAGGACTCGCCTTTTTTTGCCGGACTTGCAAAGGGAAAACTTTTGGGGAATGAATGCAAACCCTGTAAATATAAATATGCTACTCCAAGAAGCCATTGTATGTACTGCGGAAAACAAACATCATGGTTTGAACTACCGCTAACAGGTAAAATCCACACGTGGACAACTTGTTATTTTGGCAGTGAAGCGTTTTTAAAAGAAACCCCATACAATCTCATCCTCGTGGAGTTTGAAGGTGTGGGTACACTGTTCCTGTCCAGACTGATGGGTATAGAAGAAAAAGATATAAAAATTGGGATGAATGTAAGAACAAAGTTTTTAAGAAACTCAAAGTTTAAAGTTACGGACGTTTATTTTATCCCAACAAAATAGTGGTTAGTAGTTGGTTTTTAGTTTTTAGAAATATGAAAAACGATTGCATCATTTAAAATCAACAAGCCAAAATATTAAAATTTTGAAAAGTTAATCGTATGGTAAAAAGCAATGGAATTCTGTCTTGAAGTTTATAATAAAACTAAAGGATTTCCTGAAGAAGAACTTTATGGTTTGACACCTCAGTTTAGGAGGGCGTCGACATCTATACCATTAAATATTTCAGAAGATTCCGCATGCAAATCATCAAAAGAATTTATTCAATTTCTGTACTTTGCTTTGAGGTCTCAATATGAAGTGGTAACTATAATGAAATTAGGGCAACGCCTAAAGTATATAGACTCGCGAAGCCATGAAAAACTTAAAGCGCTATTGCTGAGATTGGTAAATTGCTCCAAGGATTAATTAATTCTTTGCAAAAAAGGTCTAAAAACAGGCAACTAAAAACTAACAGCTGATTACGGATTAAAGATGCTTATTGATGAATACGATCCTTTAAAAAACAAGAGGCTGCAAATACTGGATGAAAATGGGAATGTCAACAGCGAGTTAGAACCAAAAATTGAAAAAAAAGATTTAATCGAAATATACAAATACATGGTTCTATCCCGCATTGCGGATGAGAAGGCTTTCGCCCTGCAAAGGGAAGGGAGAATTGGAACATACCCTCCTTTAAAAGGGCATGAGGCGGTTCAGATCGGATCTGCCTTTGCCATGAACAAAAATGATTGGCTGTTCCCTGTGTACAGGGATATGGGCGCCATGCTTGTGATGGGAGTTCCCCTGGATCTTATTTTTCTTTACTGGATGGGAAATGAAAATGGATGCAGATTCCCTGAAGGAACAAATGTGTTTCCTATTGCTATCCCTGTTGGCAGTCAGATATCTCTCGGCATGGGATTTTCCTGGGCTTCAAAACTGAAAAAAGAGAAAGCAGTTACCCTGATTTCTTTTGGGGACGGGGCTACATCAGCAATAGATTTTCATGATGGGCTAAACTTTGCCGGCGTATTTAAAACCCCAACTGTATTTCTCTGCATTAACAACCAGTGGGCTATATCCGTACCTAGAACAAAACAAAGCGCGTCTAAAACCCTGGCTCAAAAGGCAATAGGATACGGCTTTAACGGTATCCAGGTGGATGGGAATGACATCCTTGCCGTGTATGCCGTCACAAAAGAGGCTGTTGACAGAGCAAATAAAGGAGATGGGCCAACTCTTATTGAAGCAGTCACATATCGCATGGGTGATCATACCACAGCAGATGATGCGTCCCGCTACAGAAGCGAAAAAGAAATTGATGAATGGCGCGGCAAAGATCCTATCGCAAGATTTAAATCTTATTTGGGATCAAAGCAGATATGGAATAAAAATTTTGAAAAAGAGACAAGAAAAGAAGCGGAAGATCTGGTAGACGAAGCCGTAAAAAAGGCAGAGGCCGAACCGCCGCCTGACATAGAAGATTTTTTTAAGTATACATATGCTGAAATGCCATGGCATATTAAAGAGGAGTTGGAGGAATTAAAAGAAAGCCTAAAGGAGTGATAGGTTGTTAGTTTTTGGAAGTTTAAAAATAAAAACAAGTAAATAATTGTAATAAATTTTAGTAATCTGTATTACAAACTTGCAACATTATTTCGTTTTTTTTAAAAGTTTTGTTGGACAACGGGCGGTAGCCCTTTTGGTTGCGGCAACTTACCGTGCTGTATAGTCAATTATTATGGCGGTTCATAATATAATTGAATCGGTTAACCTGGCGTTAAAAGAAGAAATGAAGCGGGATGACCGTGTCATCGTTCTTGGTGAAGACGTTGGGGTAAACGGCGGGGTCTTCAGGGCTACTATCGGACTGTTAGAGGAATTTGGTGATAACAGGGTAATAGATACTCCCCTCTCGGAAAACGGTATTGTTGCCGGCGCGTTAGGGATGGCAGTGAACGGGTTAAGGCCTGTTGCTGAAATTCAGTTTATGGGCTTTGTATATTACATCCTAAATCATATCATCTGTCATGCCGCGAGGTTGAGAAACAGAACTCGCGGAAGAATTACTGCTCCGCTGGTTATCAGAGTGCCTTATGGGGCAGGAATCCGTGCACCCGAGCATCACTCCGAAAGCACGGAAGCTCTCTTTACCCAGATCCCAGGAATCAAGGTGGTAGTCCCGTCCACTCCAAAAGACACCAAAGGACTCCTTACATCCGCCATTAGAGACCCTGATACTGTAATTTTTCTTGAACCAAAAAGAATTTACAGGGCTATTAAAGAAGATATCCCTGAAGAGGAATACACCATACCTCTGGGCAAGGCCAGAATGGTTAAAGAAGGAAAAGACATCACTGTTATTTGCTGGGGGGCTATGGTTAGGGTTGTGGAAACGGTTTCGGAAGAAGCAGAGAAAGAGAATATTGACATAGAGATAATAGATTTGAGAACACTTTCTCCTTTAGATAAGGATACAATAATCACCTCTGTAGAAAAAACCGGTAGAGCTTTGGTCGTCCACGAAGCACCTAAAACATGCGGATTGGGCGCTGAAATAGTCGCTTTGATAAATGAAAAAGCGCTTTTGAGTCTTAACGCGCCGGTATTAAGGGTTACCGGGCAAGATATCGCCGTCCCTCTTGCCAAAGGTGAGGATTATTATATACCAAGTGTTGATAGGATTTTACAGGGTTTGAAAAAAATAATTAATTTTTAAACTGCAGTTTGCAGGTGTCGGGGGTCAGATTGCTGATTTATTGCCTAACAACCAAAAACTAACATCTAACAACTTTGATGGGGAAAATAAATGGTTACAGAATTTAAATTTCCGGATGTAGGGGAAGGAATAATCGAGGGTGAAATAGTGAAGTGGAGGGTAAGAGTAGGAGAGAAGATAAAAGAAGATCATATCTTAGTTGATGTTGAAACGGATAAAGCTGTAGTTGAATTACCCTCTCCAACAGAAGGAGTGATAATTAATCTACATTTCAAGGAAGGTGACGTCATTAATGTTGGAGAAGTTCTTTTAACTATAGGAACTGAGGAGGAGTTTGGACGCAAAAAGGATAAGGGGACTGTTGTAGGAGTATTAGAGGAAGCCGAAGAACCCGCTGCAAAGAAAGCACCCTCTAAAGTTCTGGCAACTCCCGCGGTCAAAAAAATAGCAAAAGACTTAAGTATAGACCTTAGTAAAGTGAAAGGCACAGGTCCCGGCGGAAGGATTACAAAAGAGGATTTGCAAAAATTCCGTAAAGAAAGCACCGGTATAAAGGAAGGGGATGATTCGCATGGTCCTATTAAAAGAGTTCCCTTAAGAGGAATAAGAAAAGCCATCGCAAAGCATATGGCCTTTCAACAGCACGATTCAGCCAATGTTACTCACATAGATGAAGCGGATGTTACTGAGCTCATGGAGATCAGAGAAAAAGAAAAAAGTATTATGACTAAAAAGGGGAAAAACCTGACTTTCCTCCCCTTTGTCATCAAAGCGGTAGTTATCGGTTTAAAAGAATATCCTGTATTAAACTCTACACTGGATATGGAAAACGGAGAAATCATTATAAAAAATTATTACAACATAGGCATTGCTGTAGATACGGATGACGGCCTTATGGTTCCAGTCATTAAAAACGCGGACAAGAAAAATATTCTTACTCTGGCTGATTCTTTAAGTAGGATCGCAGATGACGCCCGGTCGAGGAAAATTGCTCTTAAAGATTTAAAAGGAAGCACCTTCACTATTACTAATATCGGAGGTTATGGAGGAATCTTTGCCACTCCTATTATAAACTATCCAGAAGCCGCAATCCTCGCCACAGGCAGAATACAAGAAAAACCGGTAGCAATAGATGGAGAAATAAAGATAAGGAAAGTTTTACCTTTATCGCTCACCTTTGACCACAGATTGATGGACGGCGCCACGGTAGCAAAGTTCCTGAAAACCGTAAGCACCCACCTCGAAGACCCCGGCCTGCTCCTTGTGGAGTTGCAATAAAAATTTTTAACCGAAAGAACAATAAATTAGTTGTCAGAGGTCAGGAGTCAGAAAATTCACCGTAGAGAAGACAAAGTGCACAAAAGAATAAAAAAAATAGGCATTATAGGCGCGGGCACAATGGGAAGAGGCATAGCACAGGTTTTTGCTCTCTATGATTACCCTGTCGTACTTGTAGATGAGAAAGAGACTATACTTCAGGACGCGCTAAACAATGTAAAGAGCCGTACGGAACCCGAGTTATGGAATAAAGTTTCAGGCCATATAGAAACCTCAACGAATTTTGAGAAAATAAAAGATTGCGATCTTATTATTGAGGCTGTTTTTGAAAACGTGGATGTAAAAAAAGAGATTTATAATGTCCTTAACAAAGTATGTAAGAACGATACCATTATCGCGACCAACACATCCGCTTTTTCTATTAACAAACTTGCAGAGGCAGTGGAAAAACCATCCTGTTTCATCGGAATGCACTTCATGAACCCGCCCAAAGTAATGAAACTGTTAGAAGTCATTAAAGGAGAAAAAACATCAGAAAATACTTTAAAGAGTATTTTGGATCTATCAAAAAAAATAGGAAAAACTTCTGCTGTAGTAAATGACTCCCCAGGTTTTGTATCCAACCGACTCCTGTTTGCCCTCATTGGTGAGGCTTTGCGGCTTTTAGAAAAAGGTATCTCTGACAAGGAGGATATCGATGCAATCATGAAATGCGGCATGAACCATCCCATGGGTCCAATTGAATTAGCAGACTTTATAGGACTCGATATCTGCCGCAATATAATGACCTACCTATATGAAAGTTTAAAGGATGAAAGGTATAAACCAACCCCAATGCTTGAATCTTTAGTAAAAGAAGGAAAGCTGGGGGGAAAAACAGGGGAAGGTTTCTATAAATATTGACAAATTGTTTTATAGCCACGAAGTGGCAGTTACGTCGCTAACAACTCATTAATATTTTTCATATCTTCTTCGGAAATCTCCCATCCTGTTGCCTGTTGGTTATCCTGTACCTGAACTGCTTTTTTTGCGCCGACTATAGCAGTAGAGATTCCTTCTTGTGCTAAAAGCCAGTTTATTGCCAAGTGATACACTTTCTTGCCATAATTAGAAGCAAAACTTTTTAACTTTTCCACTTTGTCAATATGGCTTTCATAGATTTCACCTGAAAAGTGGCCTAAAATCCCTTTTCCGCGCCAGTCCCTGAACTTCGTTTGTTTATCATATTTTCCCGTTAAAACTCCGGAAGCCAGCGGCGAATACGGAATAATTCCAATTCCTTTTTCTTTGCAAAAAGGGATTTCATCTTTTTCCAAATCCCTTTCAAGCATGTTATACATTGACTGAAGGGATATAAATTCTCCATACTTCAAACATTCTTCCATTTGTGATTTAGAGAAGTTACTTAATCCAATAGTAAGGATTTTTTTTTCTTCTTTCAATTTCAATAACTCTTCCATCGTTTCTCTGAAAGAAGTGTTCGGGTCTGGCCAATGCACCTGGTAGAGGTCTATAAAATCTGTTTTTAGTCTTTTTAGACTTTCTTCAATTTCAAAACGAATAGAATTTGCTGAACTATCCTTTCGTATTGAACCAGCTGATTCCTTCTCCCACCGCAACCCGCATTTTGTGGCAAGTATTACTTTATCCCGTTTTTTATTTAGAGCCTTTGCAATTAAACGCTCCGAACGGCCGAACCCGTATACCGGCGCGGTATCAAAGAAATTGATTCCTAAATCAAAGGCTTTTTGAACTGCGCTGACTGATTTATTGTCACCTTCATTAGTCCAGAACGGATGCCCGCCTATTCCCCACGCACCAAATCCAATAACGCTTACTTTTAGATCACTTGCGCCTAATTTTCTTTTTTCCATTTTCGTAAGCGTTTAACAGACACTTAGACCTGATATCTTTTTTTTATTGCCTTACCTATCGCTAACCGCTTACTCATTTATAGATAATCTCGCGGTTTAACATCCAGTTCAGCAGGATTTTCAGATTTTAAGTTAATTGGAAGTCAATAAGTACAAGTACTTTGTATCATTTGTATAACAACCATTCACTATTTGCTTTATAACTTATAAAATTAAACATTAAAAAAGCCAGAATTAAAATGATTTTTTAATTCCAGAATATCGTCGATAATAATTTCTGCCCCTGCTTCAACTAATTCCTTTCTGTCTCGCAAACCGTAACTGACACCGCAGGTGTGGATACCAGCTTCTTTGCCCGTCTCTATATCCACGCCCCCATCTCCAACAATAACTGTTTCGTGGAGATCAGCGCCAAATCTATTCCTGATCATATTAACGCCTTCTGGATCAGGCTTTTTAGTTTTCAAGGTGTCCCCTCCTATTACCACGGGGAAAAAACAATCGACGTTTAATCCCTTTAAAATCTTTTTAACAAACCGTTCCGGTTTATTGGAAACAAGCCCCATGTTGACGTCTGAAAAATGTTTCAATATTTCCATTACACCCGGATAGAGTCTGGTCGAATCTAAAAGATGCTCTTCATAATGTTTTCTGAATACTTTCAATGCGTTCTCTAAATTACTTTTTTTATTTGAACAAGAGATCACTTTTTCAAGCAGGGGAAGAACACCGTTTCCCACGTAACTATAAATTAAGCTGTTTTGCAATGAGGGAAGATGAAGTCTCTTTAAAGTATAGTTAACTGAATCGGCAATATCATTTTTAGAGTCAATAAGAGTGCCGTCCAAATCAAAAATTATTAATCGCATATCTAATTTGTTCTTTCAATTAATTTTTTGATAGGATGAATCAATTAGCAATGGTCAATTAACAACGATCAATTGTTAATTGATAATTGAAAGATGTAAACTGTTAATTAGTAATCTTGTTATTCTGCCCAATATTCTTTACTGAAAATTCCTCGCAGCTTTGCTGCAGGGAGCTTCAATAAATTTCCCCGGTTTCTTCTCAGGGGAAATTACTGGAAAAAGTGATTGCCTTTACTACTCCCTTATCATCGAATACAATTTGCAGATCTTTGGAAAGAGTTTTTCCTAATTTATAGGTGTTATACTCATAGATCCACCATTCACGCCCGTCAGCCGTCCCTTTTCTGTTAGGTTCCCCTATTTCTTGTACTATCTCATGCATTGTTGTTTCGCCATTTTTAATATATTCAACGTACCCTTCGTTAAAATTTTTTCCTGTCTTTCCGCACGCCGCTAAAAAAAGTATGAAGAAAATAATAAAAAATTTCTTTAAATTCATAATCATCACCTCCTCTTTATTTTAAAATCTTATGCAGAGAAAAATCACAAAAGATAAAAAATAGCGCTGCTATGTTTAACCATGATGTAAATCTCTCTTTCTTTTTCCAGAAAATTATGGCGTTGTAAAAAATAAGACCCTCCGCGACAAACGAAATAATCCTGTGGTAGCTCGGAAAAAGCCAACCCGAAAAAGCTGTAACAATAATCAGTGCCAGTGCCGGGACAACAGTCCACTTCTCAATGCCTTTTTCATTTTGCCTGAATGTCCGAATGACGGCCGCGATAAGACATCCGAGAACAAGAAAAAACAGAATGGGAAACAGAACCCAGTATCTTTCTATTGTCATATTGTTATTTCCTTATATTAGTCGTTCGTCATTAATCACTTGTCATTGGGAAATCATTATTGACTGATGTCAAATGACCAGTGACTAACTATTTATTCAATGTAAAAGCCGCTTTAAAATACCGCTTAAACATCGTATAAGTCAACTCACCTGAAAAGAGTCGCTCGAGGCCTATACCGATAACCCTGATATAGTTGGAAATGGTTGTTAGCATTACGAGCAAAGTCGGTTTAGCTGATAACAGGCGAATTTTACTCAAACTCCTGATCAAAAATTTTGGAATAAAACTTTTCCCTGACAAAGAAAAAAGGCATATCCAGAACAATTCTTCTTTTTTTCTTTTGTAACTGAATGTAACCTGAAATTGATCGAAAACTTTTCCTTTTTTATCTTCGACGTCACCTTCAGTAATAATCTTTTTTTCAAGGGCAAGCTGAGTCATTTTTGTTTTAGGAAAATAAATTAACGAATAAAAATAAAACATAAAAGGCCTGGGGAAACTTAAGAGCAGATCAAGAGTCTGCCGTTTATCTTCAACGGTTTCAAAAGGGTTATCTAGGATGAAGTCGAGATAAGGTCTGACATTATATCTACGCATGATATCCATCGCGTTTTTAATAACCCCGTTTGAATCCTTTCGTCCAAATATTTCACGTCTAATTCTTTCTGAGCCGCTTTCTATACCTATATCTATATAGTCCAGCCCCCCCTGTTTCAAAATAGACACAATATCTTCTTTAATCGTGGAAGGATGAAAAAGGCACGAGAAGGGCAAATTGATTTTTTCTTTATATTCATCACAAAATTCTTTCGCCCATTTTTTATCCAATACAAAGACATCATCAAAAATGGTCACCCGCTTCAGGTTAGGAAACATTTTTTTTGCCTGACCAAGCTCGTTTATGACATGTGACACACTCCTTCGCCTGACAGGAAATCCCCTGCTCGTGTAAATATCCTTAAAAAGGTGATTAATACAGTATGTACAATCAAAAGGACAACCCCTGCCGGTCAGAATTGTGTAGAGTTCATTATTTTTTGAGTAAGGATCCCCATTTTTCAAGTTTCCTTTTTCAATATAATATTTTTTATCATCTTCGTAGTCATTCGGCGGAATCAGGTTAAGAAAGTTGCTTAATGGAGTCGGAGCATTTTTAATTACGTGTCCACCATTCTTTTTTATCCAAAGGCCTGGAATATCTGAGAAATCCAGGTTTTGTGACATTTTAGTTATGAGGTCAAGCAAACCAAATTCTCCCTCTCCAATAAAAACCATATCCGAGTGATTAATGCACTGATCGGGATCTATCGTCGGGTGTGCTCCTCCCCAGATAACAGGGGATGATATCTTTTGCTTAACGCTATCAGTAATATCTTTCGCAATGTTATAAAAAGTTGAACAGCTCACACTAATCCCGACAAGGTCAGGATTTTTTTCTTTAATTAATTCTGTTAACTGGTTAGTTTCTTCCAGGGTTGGCCTTTTAGCGTCGTTAAACAACATATTTTTAAAAAAAATAAGATCCACATGAACGCCTTTTGACTTTAAAAGAGAATGGAGGGCGCGAACCCCTAAATGATTAAAGTTATAGAGCGCTATTAGAGTAAAACGAAATTCAGAGGTCGGTCTGGTTCTTAATTCACTGATTTTATGAACATCAATACACATAGTTTCTGCATTTTACCATTAAAAGCTATTCAAAAAAACATTAGGCAGTATAACAAAATAAAAAAAAATTTTTACGGGGTAATAGTATATTATGTTAACATTGTGCAATGAACCAGGTAGATATTTCAGTTGTTATCCCAGTATATAACGAAGCGGAAAATATTAGTGAACTATATGACAGGCTCTTAGCTTCAATAACTCCAATTTCGCCCCGATATGAATTAATCTTTATTGATGACGGCAGTACGGATAATTCCCTCAACATGCTAAAGGATTTGAGACATAAAGATAAAAATATCAGTATTTTAAAATTTACCAGAAACTTTGGGCAGCAGTCAGCAGTCCTTGCCGGATTCAAACATTGTAAAGGAAAAATTATTGTCCAGTTAGACGCCGATCTCCAAAACCCACCAGAAGAGATACCCAAGCTAATCCTGAAACTTAATGAAGGCTACGATATAGTCAGCGGAATTCGAAAAAATAGGCAGGACTTTTTCCCGCGAAAAATATGTTCTTCTATTTTAGCTTTCTTGATATCGAAGTTAATGGGCAAGAATATCAGGCTTTATATAAGTTCCTTCCGCGTGATGAGAAGAAGTGTCATCGAAAAAATCAATCAATGTAAAGATAAATCAAAATTTCTCTCGGCATTGGTAAGCTGGATGGGTGTTTCCAGCGCCCATGTGGAAGTGGATCATTCGAAAAGGCTGCATGGAGAAACAAAATATAGCATTGGGAAGCTGTTTCAATTAGCAATGGATCTTATAACAGGATTTTCGAGGTTTCCTTTAAGAATAGTTACTTATCTCGGTTTCTTTGGCGCGTCTCTTGGATTTTTATTGATGATCTTTTTACTTTTTCAACGTTATGTTAGAGGTGTAATGTATGATGGTCTTACCGTGCTGACAGCTCTTTTTTCTCTTTTTGCAGGAGTGCAACTTCTCTCCATTGGAATTCTTGGAGAATATATCGGTAGAATTTATTCCCAGGTACAGGACAGGCCTGATTATGTAATTGAAGAGATAATCGAAGACCAACCTGATTTTGTAATTGACGATATCCTCAAATAATGAAAATCAATAAACTCACATCATTAACTATTGAGACGACGAATGTATGTAATTTGAATTGCCGCATATGTCCGACTAATAATGAAATGAAAAGAAAAAAAGGATTCATGTCTTTTGAACTTTTTCAAAAAACAATCGGTAGCGGAAAATCGCTGAAGCATCTCTGCCTTCATAACTGGGGTGAACCAACGCAGAACAAAGATTTATTTAATATGATCAAATATGCTCATAATAAAGGAATTCGTTATACGGTTTTTAATACCAACGGAACATTGCTCGATGACAACACTATCCACAGAATTCTTAACAGTCCTTTAAGTGTATTGAGAATTTCTGTGGATGGAAACCCGGACACATACCAAAAAATTCGGGGTATTGATTTTCAAATAATCGAAAATAATATTTTGAATCTGATAAAAGGTAGAAACGAGAAAAACAGCCCCCTTAAAATAGGGATTGTAATGGTTGTTGAAGAACAAACAGAAAAAGATATGGACTCCTTTTATGATAAGTGGAAATCCATAGCAGACCATGTTCGTTTTCAACCTAAATTAATCCGTTCACAGCATAGCCAAGAGGCCACTACCAAAGGGGCTACCGTCCAATCTGCTAAAAAAAATTGTGCTAAAAAAACACAATTTTACAAGTTTGCATTACAAAGGACAGATATCTGTCCAGAACTTTTTGGGAAAGATTACGGAAAGGTGGTGGTCTTGTGGGACGGAAAAGTTGTTCCCTGCTGCGCGGATTATGAAGGAGAGCTCCAAATCGGGAACGTCCTGAATGAAACAGTGGATTCCATCTGGAACGGACTAGCTATGAGAAGGCTCCGAAAAAGACATATGGATAAAGATTTTCCGCAAATATGCAAAAATTGCAATGAATACGAAAGTCAAAAAGTAGCGAAGAGGTTTATTATTTAATAATCATTACAGGTTTATACATTAAAATCTAAAAAAGCTAAAACAATTAGAACCAAAAGTCCGAAAGGATTGTAGAGGATAGCCCGTTGGGCTGAAAAGATTACATAGATCGAAAAATATAAAATGCAACTTGCAGAAAAAGTCATAAAGGAAAATATTTTGATCCATGCCCTGGAAAGCAAGGAATATCTTCACCGGCATCCGGAACAAACGAACTTCTTCCAATATGCTCACCTGACCAAAAACATTAATAAAGCAGTTGACTTGCTGCCTGAGAATCATTGCAAAATTCTGGACATTGGGTGTGGGACAGGATACCTTCTTTTGGAGTTTTTGCAGAGGGGATTTGAAATAACAGGAATCGATCTTTCACAAGAAATGATTACGGCTTTAGAAGAAAAAATCCCTGACAAACTTAAAACAAAAGCTACACTGATAAACAACAGCGCTTCTGATTATCTCAATCATAATAAAGAAGTTTTTTCATTGATCTCCATGTCAGCTTTTTTACACCATCTTTTTGATTATGAAACTGTATTGAAAGCGGCCTGCTCTGCTTTACTAAAGGGTGGTATACTTCTCATTTTTTTTGAGCCAATAAAACAGCCGGTTGACAACGGGTTACGTTCTTTTTTTCATAAACTTCTGAAGAAAACGGATGAAACACTTTATCGATTATCAATGACTCTTCAGGGAATATCAATGCCAGGTGAAAAATATGGATTTTCCGATTTTCAGCGTCGTTTTGGAGGAATAGACATTAAAAATGTATGCGACATTTTAAATTCAAAGGGTCTTAAAGTTGTAAACAAATATAAATATTGCGCCCGCCGGTATGGAATCCCATCTTTTATAGCCACAAGAATTATCAAAAGTGAAAATTCATTCGACATTATTGCTGTAAAACAATAAATGAAAATAACTGATTTTATTTCAGCTGGATTTTCTTCCCTCTTATTGATCCTTGCGTTTCCCAATTATAACTTCTGGCCTTTCGCCTGGTTCGGAATGATCCCTCTTTTTATCGCTATTCACAATAAAACTCCGCTCCAATCGTTCTGGTTGGGATGGGCTCAGGGGATTCTTTTTTACCTGGGTACGTTGTCATGGATTATCAATACCATGGTAAATTACGGAAGACTCCCTCTTTCAGTAAGTATTTTTTTATTGATTGTGCTTGCTTTGTACCTTGGGGCATATACCGGCCTTTTCTGTTTTTTTCTTTCCTGTTTTAGCCACCCAAAAGTTCATAAATGGCTTGCAGCTTCTTTCATATGGGTTTCGCTGGAATATGTGCGGGCGCATTTTCTCACAGGCTTCCCATGGGCAAGCCTTGCTTATTCACAGTTTAATTTTCTTTCAGTTATTCAGATTGTGGATATCACAGGTATTTATGGCTTATCCTTTCTGATTGTTTTTATAAATGTCATATTTTTTTTGATTCTCGATTATTTTTATTCCTTTCAGCCTGAAAAAATGGAGCTGTCTATATTTGGAAATTATGTTGGGGTAGCTGTTCTTTTAATCTTTGTAACATTAGGGTATGGTTTTTGGAAAAATTTCTCTTTCGGCAGTCGAACAGGAAAGAAGTCTTTAAAAGTGGCCTTGCTTCAAGGAAATATTGAACAAAATCATAAATGGGATCCAGTCTATCAAAAAATGGTTTATAAAACCTATCAGGACATGACGCTAAAAGCGGCGGGAAGCGACCCGAACTTAATTGTCTGGCCTGAGACCGCGACTCCCTTTAATTTCTCAAGCGATATAGTTAATCAGAAAAAACTTTTGCAATTAGGAAAAGAAAGTAATAGCAATATTCTATTCGGGAGTCCGAGTTATACAGAACAAAGAAAGGATATAACGCTTTTTAACAGCGCCTATTTGATTTCACCTGAAAAAAAGGTGCTTGGCCGGTATGACAAAATACACCTCGTTCCGTTTGGCGAGTACGTACCTTTAAAAAAGCTTTTATTTTTTGTGGATAAAATGGTAACAGGTATTGGTAATTTTGGGAGCGGAACTGAATATACGGTTTTTTCCATACCAGATGCAAAACTCAGTGTGCTCATTTGTTTTGAAGTAATATTTCCTGACCTGGTCAGGCGTTTCGTTAAAGCAGGAGCCGAATTTTTAGTGAATATAACCAATGACGCCTGGTTTGGAAAAAGCGCCGCATCTTATCAGCATATTTCAATGGTGGTATTCAGGGCTGTGGAAAACCGAAGACCAACTATCCGGGCAGCAAACACAGGCATTACAGGGATAATAGACAGCCGCGGAAAAATCATCTCGCAAACAGATATATTTGTGCGGGATAAAATTATCGGAAATATCTTTCCGGAAAAGAATTATAGAACATTCTATACCCTTTACGGAGATATCTTTGCTATTGCTATCCTTTTCTGCACTATTGTTTATGGTGGATTCAATTTTTATAGGGGAAAGAGGAAACAACGCTGGAAGAAAAACAGAAGTATATCAAATAGTTGATAACAGCGAAAAAAAAATCCATAATATTTACAGTATTAAAAAAACTTTACTTATAAAACTTTTCTATTAGGAATTATTTGTGACTGTTCGATCTTTGTTTTTTTTAATTGCGCTCATGGTTTTTATGTTTCCTGCTATTACTCCATGTTTTGCGGATGATGCTTTAGATCATTTTGATAAGGGAAACATGTATTCGGAAGAAGGTAAATATGAAATGGCCATTAAGGAATTTAGAAAGGCTATAAAAATTAATCCTAAAATCGCTGACTATCATTATAATCTGGCAAACATGCTATTTGCATCGGATAAAGTAAAAGAAGCAATTATAAAATATAAAAAAGCCATCTCTCTAAATCCACTTGACTCTGATTTTTACAGAAATATTGGAATAGCTTATGTTGAAACAGGAGAAATCAGCAAGGCAAAAGAAATCCTGATAGATCTGAAAAAGATAAACCCAGACAAAGCTAAACAGCTCGAATTTTTTTTAGCGGGAACTAAAAAGAAATAGATATTAATTTACTGGCCTGCTCTAATATCTAGCTCTCACAAACCCATCATAGTTGCCTATCTTTTATGCTATGGAGAATATAAACGTAGAACATTTGGGAAAGAGCCTTAATAATTCATAGTACAAAAATAATATTCTTACTAATTGCAAAACTTTAATGCTTGAGATGGCTGTCCCGCTGAGCAGGACTCAGCCACGCTGAGCGTGGCTGGGGGAGAAGGATTCGAACCTTCACTAAGCGGGTCAGAGCCGCTCGTCCTGCCATTAGACCATCCCCCAACTCAATTGATAACCTCTGTACTGTAAATCTGTATAATTGTGTTTTTTTAGCACAACTTTTTATTAGCAGACTGGGCGGCAGCCCATTTGATTATCGGCCATCCATGGCCTCAACCCCTTGGGCGGCTTTTCTTCGGAAACCATCCAATTTTGCATTCCTTACCGAATTGTGGTTGGTGGCCTCGCTACTCTGTGGAAAACGGCTGTATGTCACACTAAACCTGTCTCAGTATTACATAGAAAAAAGTAGAGTATCGCCCTTTGACAAGCTCAAGACGACATCTAAAGGAGGCATTATAAAGTGAGATACTTACGTTGTCAATTATGTTAAAATTGCTTTCATGCATATCCGGTATCTCCAATGCATAAAATGTAAAGAAAAATACTCAAAAAAAGAGATAAGGTACCGATGCGCTTGTGGACAAAGCCTTGAAGTTGTTTTTAACTTTAATGAAATAAGAAACATTATCTCTTGGGACAGGCTGAGAAAAAGGCCATTCAGGCACTGGAGATATAAAGAGTTCTTTCCTCTCGTCAAATCAGAAAACAGCGTCACTTTAATGGAGGGCGGAACACCTCTTTTAAAATCAAGAAACATTTCCCGTGAACTTGGTTTTGATAATCTTTTCTTTAAATGCGAAAGTGAAAACCCCACCGGATCATTCAAGGACAGGGGAACTACCGTTGAGATATCCAAGGCTTTAGAGTTTGGGTCAAATGAAATCGTGTGCGCGTCCACAGGCAATATGGGCGCCTCTGTATCCGCTTATGCCGCGGCGGCAAACGTTAAGGCGCACATCATCCTCCCTGTCGATACACCTGACATAAAGATAGCGCAAATCAAAAGCCACGGCGCCATAATCCATAGAGTCTATGGAGATTATAATGCCGCCGAAGTGGAAGCATCAAAATTATTCAGAAAAAGAGGATGGTACCTGATGGGGGATTATCCGTACAGAGGTGAAGGAGAAAAATCAGTCGGATTTGAAATTGCCGATGAGATCAATGCCGACTATATCATTTCCCCGATTGGAAACGGAACCTTAATTTACGGAATATGGAAAGGACTAAAGGAATTCAAAAATGTTAAGCTTGCAAAAAAACTCCCCGTACTCATAGGAGTTCAGTCAAAGGGGTGCAATACAGTAGTCAATGCATTTAAAAAAGAGATGGATTTTATAAAACCTGTAAAACCGCATACCATTGCCGGCGCTATCGCCTGTGGCAATCCTCTCGACGGATTAAAAGCTCTTCAGGTTCTACGGGAATCCCATGGAATGGTAGAATCTGTAACAGACAGAGAAATACTTAAAGCAAAAGACTATCTCGCTAAAAAAGAAGGGGTTTTTGCGGAGCCTGCAGGAGCCGTCACCCTAGCAGGTCTGATAAAACTAAAAAACCGGTTGAAAAAGAACGCCAGAATTGTCCTTATTGTATCAGGCAACGGGCTAAAAACAGCGATGCTTGGTATTTAGTAATTGGTTGCTTTACTAATTTTCGGTAAAAAAAATAGGACATAGATTCCCTCAAAAAAACGCGGGTAATGATTTTTTAATCATAAAATCCGCGTTTATCTGCGTCCAATTAATTGCTCATTGATAACTGCTAATTGCCCTGCTCCATACTATTTACTCTCTATCATCTGTCTTCAATCGGTACGTACTCCCTTTTTTTCTCGCCTGTATATTCCGCCCTGGGTCTTATGAGCCTGTTATCGCAGTACTGTTCCATCACATGAGCTACCCAGCCCGTAACTCTTGAGGCAACAAAAATAGGTGTATAAAGAGGAATCGGAATCCCTAAGAGATAATAGGCAGAAGAGGAGTAGAAGTCCAGATTTGGATGGAGTCCTTTTTCCCGATCAATAATCTTTTCTATTATTTCTGAAATTTCAAACCACTTGCTGTTTTCATTCCTTGCGCCCAATTCTTTTGATATCTTTTTTATAACCGGATTTCTCGGGTCCATCTTTTTATAAACCCTGTGACCAAATCCCATGATCCGCTTTTTTTGTAACAGGGCGTCCTTAATCCAAGATTCTGCTTTTTCAGGTTCCTCTATCTCAAGGAGCATTTCCATAGCTCTTTCATTAGCGCCACCGTGCAAAGGGCCCTTTAACGCTCCAATAGCGGCAATGATACCAGAGTGCATGTCCGAAAGAGTAGAGACAACTACCCGCGCGGCAAATGTGGAAGCATTCAGTTCATGCTCCGCGTAAAGGATTAGTGATTTTTCAAGGGCGCTCGATTCAAAAGCTTCCGGTTCCTTTCCCTTCAACATATAAAGAAAGTTTTCGGCAAGGGAAAGATGAGGATTGGGTTTAACAGGTTCGTTTCCATGAGAGAAGTGAAAATTGTCTGTGATAATTGTCGGGATTTTCGCAATTAGTCTTATAGCCTTCCTTATATTGGCTTCTTCTTCATTGGAAGATGCATCGGGGTCTACGGTATGAAGAATCCCAACAGCTATCTTTAAAACATCCATAGGGTCGGTTTTCGCTGAAAGCCCTTTTAGAACCTCATCAACTTTATGGGGAATTTCTCTTTCCTCCGACAACTTATTTTGAAACTCTCCTAAATTCTTCTTTTCGGGCAGCTCACCTTTCAGCAAAAGGTACGCGACTTCCTCAAAGTTAGAGTGTTCCGCAAGGTCTAAGATGGAATATCCCCTGTAATAGAGCTCACAATTTTCTTCATCTACCTCACAAATTGAACTCCTTCCGGTAATTATTCCCGCAAGCCCGGCAGCAATTTTTTGTTCAGCGCTCATTATAGTTACTTTCTTTTTGACATGAGCTAAGCTCAGTTTTGCAAGATGCACAGGATTGCCTGGATTCAATAATTTCGAATATAGGATTTTGGGTTTCGGTTTTGCATTAAAAATCCACAATCCAAAATCTACTAAATCCTGTTAGTCCTGTCGAAAATCTTTAAAAAAATTAATATCATTTGAATTTATTACTTATTTTTTTATCAATCCCCTCATAATCATTATAATCGATAAGTTCATACAAGCCTTTCCTGGTAAGCATCTTTTCAATCAAGTCTTTCTGCGTTCCTTCGGCTTTCAGCTTTTCCAGAGCTTCTTGAACGGCTTTAAGCATCACTCTGAAGCCAGTTAGAGGGAAGATGACAATGCTGTAACCCATATCTTCAAACTCACTTACAGTTATGAACGGTGTCTTACCGAATTCTGTCATATTAGCTAAAAGCGGGGCATTGACCTCTTTTTTAAAAGTAATGAATTCTTCCTTTGATTGCAAGGCCTCGGGAAAAATAACATCTGCTCCGGCTTCCAAATAAATGTTTGCCCTTTCTATCGCTTTTTTAATATCTTCTACCCCTCTTGCGTCTGTTCTCGCGATAATAATAAAGTCCGGGTCTTTCCTTGCTTCCACAGCGGAAGCAATCTTCTCCGCCATTGTATGAGGAGACACAAGCCTTTTACCGGAAAGATGTCCGCATTTCTTGGGCAGTTCCTGATCTTCAATATGGACTCCGGCCACTCCAACACCTTCGAGTCCTTTCACCATTCTCATTACATTTGCAGTCTCTCCGAAGCCTGTATCTCCATCCACAATGCAGGGTATGTTAACGGCATTGATAATATAACCCGCCTGTGTCTGAACTTCGGTCATGGTGAGGAGTCCTACATCTGGCATAGCCATGACGCCATTGACGAGGCCTGCTCCTGAAATATAAAGGGCTTTAAAGCCGGCCTTTTCAACCAGCTTTGCTGAGATACCGTTAAACGCCCCCGGCATTACAACGATACCTTTACCCATCAATTTCTTAATTACTTTTCCCATAATGCTTAACTATTGACAAAGATTAATGAGAATTTTCAAGTAGTAATCAGGTGTTGGGTATCATGGGTCAGCTTTTTTTATCTGAACCCCGATCCCTGACACCCGACCCTTTACTATTCATCCTACATCCTCTTCATTATATTTTCAAAAGACTTATAAAATTACTTAAATCTTTCAGATTTTCCAAGTCCCAGATGCGATTCATTATATCCTTTACTTTCACACTTTTTATACGACCATCGTTTAAATATATAAACTTTTCTTCCACTTCCCTGTCACTCAGGGGATTTTTAGGATGGCCTTTTGGATAATCAACGGTTTCAGAAAAAAACTCTCCTGCTTTGCTCTTGATCTCTATAAAGCAGGGGAAGGATTCAGGGTATTGTTTGTTATGTTCTTCATTTCGTTTAACCTTAATTTTACTTAAAAATTTCTGGAGTTCAGTGTCCTGAATCCTTTGTTCTGAGAACTGCTCCAGACCGACCTTTCCATCAAAAAGAGCAACTGCCACACAATAAGGGAGACTGTGGTCTGCTGTCTCTCTGGTTTGGGGGCACCACTTTTCCTTTTCTCCGGCAATAATGTCAACACATGCGTCATAAGTTTCAATATTTATCTTGTCAGCATCATCGACTTTAATTCTATCTCTAAGTTTTAAGGCGGCCTCCACTCCTGCCTGGGAATGATATTCAGAAGGATAGTATTTTATATAAGTATCAAGAATTTTAAAATTTTTACCACTTTTACCGAAGGCTTCCACTTCCAAATCAAAAGGACCTGTAACCTGATTAAAAAAACCTTTTTCACCTTCAAAAATTTCTGAAGGCCCTGTCATTCCTTCCTTGGCGAGGTAGGCAGCAAAGACCCCATTTCTCGCAGCATTGGCAGCAGCACACCCTTTCCACATGGACAACTCCCCTACCCTGGTCTGTCGTAAAGTTGTGTTAGGCGTAATACTCAAGGCAATGGCATGTTCTATTATGTCCTGATCCAAATTCATAAGCTTTGACGCAAGAAGCGCGCTTGCTATGGAGACATAGCCCACATGATCCCATCCCCTTGCCCTGAGAGAGGCGGCGTCACATAGCCTGCACTGGATTTCATACGCTAATGCTATAGACGTAATGAGAGCCTTACCATTAGCCTTTTCCGCTTCCGCGACAGCAAGGGCGGCTGATATATTATCACTCGGATGAGCCGGTTCTTTAGATAAATAGGTATCATTAAAATCCAGATAACGAACAAGAGTTCCATTAGCAAAAGTGGCCAAGTCAAATGTCGTTTTAAAAGAAGTCCCCAAAAGTGTAGCGCCTTGAGATGTTTTAGCTTTCTGTCCTATTCCTCTTGCAACTTTCGCCGGATCACTTTCAAAAGCCCCAAGCGCGCATCCAAAGCTGTCTATTAAACGCCTTTTAATTTCATGTATAACTTCTGGAGAAAGATCTTTATATTCAAGGAAGGATGCATATTCGGCAAGATTTCTGGAAATACTTTTCGGCTTTTTGTTCATGATAAAAAAAACCTCAAAATCATGTATTAAAGAAGGAAGATCGTCTTTGCTATTACACTGTGAAAACTTTTTTTTGAACAAGTTTTTTTGTTTGTTCACTGGAGCGGAAGCTCCATTCTGTTACGGAAACTTGCCGCTTTATGCTTTAAACTTCAAGAAGCTCACTAACTGTAAATTTATAAGTCAGTGTATTACTTTTATTGCCATCCTTATCAAATACAAACACATGAAACTCATGAACCCCTTTTGCAGCGGTTTTTGGAACTATTGTCTCCGCATAAAAGATGCTATCGTTGGCTACAGTATCACCGTGAGTCCCGTCGTCAGAGAGCTTTAACACAATAGGCTCGATTCCTTCACGTATTTGATATAGCTCTTTGCGTATATTATCTAAACCCTGTAGGTCGTTTATCTCGAGGGTTATTCTGATAACTGTTCCGTTATAACCGGATAATGGTTCTACCTTTATATTAGATATTTCAGGAGAAACTTTTTTGATGACATTATCATTGTCGTTGTTATCGGAAAATCCTGATTCCACCGCAACCCAGGAGAAAACTAAAAATAACAAAAAACAAAGAATACTTTTTTTCATAATTTCCTATTTGAATAAAAAAGAATGCAATGACACGGTCATTACACTTCAAAAAAATAATCTATCCTATAATCCAATCAAAAAAATTCTTAGGGTATTAAGAAATTAAGCAGACACTCTACACAATGAGAATTATCATAAAATAAGCTTATATTTATGTAAACATTTTTTATTGGATGGCAATTGCCATCACAGAAAGGAGGTTAATATGGCGACATTTTTTATGTTCGGAAAATATTCGTCTGAAGCTGCTAAAAAAATTAGCGGAGATCGAACAAAAAAGGCTGTTAGCACCATCAAAAAGCTTAGCGGCAAGTAATTCCATTTGATAGTATTGATTACACCTTAAAAATTTTGCAGATGGCAGATTGTATTTCTTCGTAGACTTTTTTGATGGGGATGCCCTGTTCTCTGGAAATTTTTTTACAGTGTTCGTACTCGGGAGATATGTGGCAAACCTCACCATCTCTTTTCCCAATTTTTACTTTCACTTTACCCAATACAGTTTCAATCTCCTGAAACTCTCTTTCAAGCATTACTCTTTCAACCGGGTAAAAGCGGATACCAAAGCTGGTGGTATTTTTTAAAACTTCGTTCGCAAGCATTTCAACATTTTGCTGTTGTGTCAATACTGAAAGTTTTGTAGCAGGACGATTTTTTTTCATTATGATAGGTGTAAGAAAAACATCAACTGCACCTGCTTGAAAAAGCTTTTCCATTACAACATCGTAAAATTCCGGATTCATATCATCTATATTTGTTTCTAATACAAAGATTTCCTTTTTTAATTCGTTTGCAATCGAGAGTTCTCCTAAGATAATTCTTAAAGCATTAGGCATTTCTTTTAGATTCTTACCTCCTGCTCCGTAACCTACCCTGTCAGTTTTTAATTCAGGCAACGAACCAAATTCATTTGCCAGGGTTGCAATAACGGCTGCTCCCGTGGGAGTGGTCAATTCCTGCCTAGTACCAGATGAAAAACAGGGAACCCCTCTTAAAATTTCCACAACAGCAGGAGCGGGAACAGGAAGAGTACCATGGTCACATTTTACAAATCCACTGCCGATATTAATGGACGACGAAACTATTTTAGAAATGTTTAAATGATGAATTCCAATAACAGAACCCACTATATCTACAATAGAGTCTATCGCGCCGACTTCGTGGAAATGGATTTTGTTAATGGTCGTCCCATGAACTGTTGCTTCAGCTTCTGCCAGCCTGCGAAATATCTTTATGGAGTCATTTTTAATCTTTTCCGCGAGGCCGCTGTTTTTAATAATGGAAATAATACTTTTCAGATTTCTTTTAGAGGAACTTTTCTCTGTTACTTTAACATCGACTCTTGTGGTTTCAATAACTCCACGCTTTACTTTTTTATGCGAAAGGGAATAACCTTTCAGATCAAGTTTTTTTAACTCTTTTTTAATAAAGGAAAAATCATTGCCTAAATCAGCTAAGGCTCCTAGAATCATATCCCCGCTAATACCTGAAAAGCAGTCAAAATATGCTATTTTCATAATGAAGTTTGATTACACTGATTAAATAATTATTTTCCCATTAATTTAGCGATCAAAATAATCCCTACCGCAACGGGAGAAATATATTTAACCAGGAATACCCAGCCACCGGCAAACGGAAATTTATGTTCGCCTATATGTATTTCTTCCAGAGCAGGTTTTGGACCCCATACCCACGCGACAAAAACGCAGATCAACAGGCCCCCCAGAGGCAACAGATAATTTGAAGCTATGTGGTCAACAATATCGAAAAAGTTCATTCCAAAAAGCTTATACTCACCAAATGCACCAAAAGAAAGAGCTGATGGAATCCCCAAAATAAAAATCACGCTACCAACTATCAAAACGGCTTTTTTTCTACTCCAGCGAATTTCATCTATGAAATATGCGACAACAACTTCAAGAAGTGAAATGCCTGATGTTAATGCGGCAATGGCAAGGAGGGTAAAAAAAGCAATGGAAACTATATTCCCAAATGGCATTTTAGAAAAAACAGCGGGTAATACATGAAATACCAGTCCCGGACCCGCAGAAGGTTCTAGTCCCATAGCAAAGACAGCCGGGAAAATCATCAGCCCGGCTAATAAAGCAATCACTGTATCAAGGGCACCTACTATCAAAGCGGAAGAGGCAAGGTTTTCTTTTTTAGAAAGATAGCTGCCGTAAGTAATCATCGCGCCCATTCCTAAACTTAAAGAGAAAAAAGCGTGACCCAATGCCACCAGGACACCCTGAGCAGTGAGCTTGCTGAACTCCGGTTTTAAATAAAATACTACTCCTGCCCACGCACCCTTCAGGGTCAGTGATCTAATAACAAGCAATACAAGTATAAATAGAAGTGTCGGCATGAGGATATCACATGACTTTTCTATCCCTGATCTGACGCCTTTAATAACTATAGAGATGCACAGGCTCATAAATATGGTATGGAACAATAACGCTTCAAAGGGGTTTGAAGCAAAATTTCCAAAATATTTTCCCGCATCGGCAGCTGTCTCAAATTGGGTTACCAACATAAAGATGGATCTAACAACATACGCGATTGTCCAGCCCGCAACCACGCTGTAGAAGGACAAAATCATAAATCCCGCTAAAACTCCCATTCCTCCAACAAGAAACCATAAACCTGCCGGATGGATATTTTTATATGCTCCTACAGGGTTCTTATGAGTTTTCCTTCCAATTGTAAATTCCGCCAGCATTATGGGGATTCCTATCAAAACAATACATATCAGGTACACAATGACGAACGCCCCTCCCCCGTGCTGGCCTGTAATATAAGGAAATTTCCAAATATTCCCCAATCCGATAGCGGAACCCGCCGCTGCAATTACAAACCCTGCGCGGGAACCCCAGAATCCTCTCGATTTTTCAAAATCGTTCATGATGCGTTTAGTTTAAACAAAATGAAATTGTTAAGTCAACTACCTACTGATATAAATAGGTTTAGAAAAGCTTCACCTCTTATACTATTAATTTGTAAAATAAATTTTTTTTGAACAAATTTTTTTATTAGCTCTCCGGAGCGGAAGCTTCACTTGATTTCAGCCATCCCTGCCCTCACCCTTGGGGCGTTTTTCCTTCGGAATCCGTCCAATTCGGCTTTCCATGCCGAATTGTGGTTGTCGAGCCTCTCCGATTTATGTTATTATTTCTTAACCACGAATTACGCGAATATGCACCAATAAAGGAGATTTGAATGACTCATAATTTAGGACACCCGAAAGATGCAACAATAAAAGAAATGTTTCATAAAATAAAAGATGATAAAAAGCATGGGTCACATCATGCGGCTCATTTTATGAAAAATGTCAAAAACCAGCTCAGGCTTATATTCTGGGAAACAACTGCGGGATGTAACTTGGAATGCGTTCATTGCCGACGACTGGACGTCAGCAAAGAATTAATGAGGGATGATCTAACTACAGAACAGTCCTTCCAGCTTATTGATAATATCGCAAGTGTTGGAAAACCAATCCTTGTCTTATCCGGAGGCGAGCCGCTCTTTCGTCCTGATATTTTCGACATTGCCAAATACGGGGTAAAAAAAGGTTTGACTTTGGCCTTAGCTACAAATGGGACATCGATTGATGAAGCGATAGCACAAAAAATAGTCGACTCAGGGATTCAACGGGTATCCATCAGTTTTGACGGGGCTACCAGCAAAACGCATGATGAATTCAGAAAACTTCCCGGCTCTTTTGATATGGCGCTCAGAGGATTAAAGCATTTACAGAAACTCGGCATGAGTGTCCAGATAAACAGCACCATTGCCAAACACAACGTCCATGAAATTAAGCAATTATACAAAAACGCCGTAGAGCTTGGAGTCCATGCCCTGCATATATTTATGTTAGTACCTGTTGGATGTGGTGTTGAGATCGCCGATGACCAGATGCTCCCACCGGAGCAATACGAGGAAGTGTTGAACTGGTTTTATGATGTTTCCTTAGAAAAGAAAATTGAAACAAAAGCTACCTGTGCTCCTCATTATTTTAGAATCATGCGGCAGAGGGCAAAAGAGGACGGGATAAAAATCACACCTAAGACTCACGGCATGGCAGCCATGACCAAAGGCTGTTTGGCTGGCAGCTCGATCTGCTTTGTGTCCCATAAAGGAGAGGTCTTTCCGTGCGGATACCTGCCAGTGGAAGCAGGGCATATCCTGAAACAATCTTTTAAAGACGTATGGGACAACTCTGAAGTTTTTAAGAATTTGCGAGATCCTGACCTTCTGTTGGGAAAATGCGGCATTTGCGAATATAAAAAGGTTTGTGAAGGGTGCAGAGCCCGCGCCTATTTTGAAAAAGGAAATTACCTCGAAGAAGAACCCTACTGCATATACGAACCTATCCAGACTCAAAAAGAAAAAGAGGAAGTCACAACTTGACCCCGGGTAAATCTGCATAGCCACTAATTCACTAAAACCAGTAACAAATTGCAGATAGCATTCGATTCGTAACTTGCTGCTTATAGCGCATAGTTTGTAGCAGATTAAAGCAGACGATGCTTACAAGAGGATTGTGGAAAAGTGGGGCGTTCAGGATTTGTAAAAAAGCCTGATTGTCTGTTTAATCAAAAACTTTGATTAGAATTTGTATCCAAGGAAGATTCGGTAATCGCTCATCCAGGAGTCGTTGTTTCCTTATTGTAATATCCTGATGAACCGAAACTGTAATGGATAAAGAGATTGTTAAGAATGTTGAAATGGCTGTTGGAGAGATTACATTCCGGACCTTTTGAGCCGGAAAAACCTCCACCCGAGTATTACTCCAGAGCATTAATATGAATAACTTACATCAAAAACCGGACGACTTATCTGCCCTAAAGGAAAAGAGATTGATGGAATTAGACTGAACCGCATAAAAAACTTTTCTCTTCAAATGGAAATTATAGGACCTGTTAAAATTATTGTTCCTGCATTTATTAAGCAGTAAGAACCCGAGCGGCTTCTTTGGCAAAGTAGGTGAGGATCATATCCGCTCCAGCGCGTTTGATGCTGATGAGCGCTTCCATCATTACCCGTTCTTCATCAACCCATCCTTTTTGGCCTGCGGCTTTTATTAAAGAAAACTCTCCACTCACGTTGTATGCGGCAACAGGCATACCAAGTTCATGTTTTACCCTGTAGATTATATCAAGGTAGGGTAAGGCTGGTTTTACCATGACGATATCCGCTCCTTCTTCAATATCAAGAAGAACTTCTCTCATGGCTTCCTCGCTGTTTGGAGGGTCCATCTGGTATGACTTGCGGTCTCCAAACTTCGGCTCTGAATCAGCCGCTTCCCTGAACGGACCGTAAAACGCCGAAGCATATTTTGCGGAATAAGCCATTATCGGTATATTATCAAAACCATTATCATCAAGGGTTTCTCTTATTGCACCCACACGTCCGTCCATCATATCGGAAGGCGCTACCATATCCGCTCCTGCTTCCACATGCGTTAAAGCCATTTTTGAAAGAAGCTCAAGGGTCGGGTCATTTAGAATTTCATCTCCCTTAACAAGTCCGCAATGTCCATGAGAGGTGTATTCATCGATACAGACGTCGGTAATTACAATTATTTCAGGTGTGGCAGATTTAATTGCTTTAACTGCTCCCTGCACAACGCCGCATTTGTTATAGGCTTCTGAACCTACTTCATCCTTATGCTCCGGGATACCGAATAGTATAATCGCCGGAATTTTAAGGTTTTGAGCTTCCTTTACCTCCTCCGTTATTTTATCGACAGAAAACCTGTAATGCCCTGGCATGGATGAAATTTCATCTTTAACGCCTTTTCCAAATGTTACAAACAGAGGATAGATGAGGTTATCAACCGACAGCCTGGTTTCCCTGATCATCCTTCTCAAATTTTCATTTTTTCTCAGCCGCCTCAGGCGTGTTATTGGAAACACCATTCTTATCTCCTAAAAAAAAACCACAAATTACACTAATTACACTAAAAATTATTTAGAAAAGAATTATACCAAAAAAATTAGCGTAATTTATAAAATTGTGGTTAAAAAAACTTTTACCACTTCAAATAAATATACAATTCTGCAATAAAGCCTTATTCAGCTGTTTTAAATATTCTTCACGGCTGATTTCAATGGCGCCCATTCTTTTTGTCACATTGGTTACCATCTGGCAGTCAAATAGGGTAAATCCCGTTTCTTTCATACGCTCAACCAATGCTGTCAGCGCTATTTTTGATGCATTTGATTCCAGGTAAAACATAGATTCCGCGGCAAATAAACCGCCTATTGCAATACCATAGACTCCTCCCACCAGCTTCCCATTCCGCCAAGATTCTATACTATGCGCGTTTCCAAGCCGATGAAGTTCCGTATAGGCTGAAATCATCTCTTCAGTAATCCACCCTGATTCACTGCCGTCAGACCGAACAGCGCACGCTCTCATAACATCTTCAAAAGCGGTATTAATTTTAATTTCAAAAATCTTTCGCTTTAAAACTTTAATTAAGGTTGCACCCACATGAAAATCATCTAATGGAATAATTCCCCGTGGGTCTAGCGACCACCAGAATATCGGCTGATTTTCGCTGTACCATGGAAAAATTCCCTGCCGGTAAGCTGAAAGAAGTCTCTTCGGAGACAAGTTACCCCCAACAGCAACCAGCCCTTCAGGGGTAGCCTTTTTAACGTCAGGAAATGGAATGTTGTCAGCAAGACCGATTAACATAAGAAAATACTGTTACTATAATCAACAAAATAGATTCCCGCTTTTGCGGAAATGACATAAGGGTAGAATTACCACTCTCGACTTGATTGGAAATCTACGACACTGATAATCTAAAATTTCCATCGTTTATGGGTGCCGCCATTGCGGTACGACAACTTCGTATATTATTGTAAAGGCATAAATCGCTTTTTTATGACTGCTTTGCCTTCATTGGAATAAACACAATCAAAAAATTCTTTTACGGCTCCTCGAGGCGGACCATCGGTGGTTAAATGTAAAACCCGCCTAATGGGATATTTAGATTGATAGTCGAGTGGATTTTGTCCATCTACTATGAGCGGTCTAACCTGTTCGGTGGTTGCTGCAAAAGATAAGCCTAATTTCTTGAATTGTAGAAAAATGTAAGCTTCTCATCCTTGAGTCCTATCTCCACGGTTCCACCTTTCTCAAGTTTTCCAAATAGAATTTCATTGCCGAGGGACTGTTTGATTTCCTGATGGATAACGCGCGCCAAAGGACGCGCTCCGTAAACGGGATCATATCCTTTCTTTGCCAGCCATGTCCTGGCTTCCGGTGTCAGCCGCAACAATACTTTCTTGTCTATAAGTTGAGTTTCAAGTTCAATTATGAATTTATCCACTATCCGTTCTATAATATCGATGCCTAATTGGCTGAATGTTATAACTGCATCGAGGCGATTCCGGAATTCGGGGCTGAAGGTTTCTTTCAACGGTTTATCAGAGCCGCTTTTTTTAGCGGATTCATCCTTGCCAAATCCAATTGTTTCTCTCGCCAGTTCGCGGGCGCCTACGTTACTGGTCATAATTAAAATCACATTCCGAAAATCAGCTTTTTTCCCATTGTTGTCTGTTAATGTGGCATAGTCCATCACCTGCAATAAAATATTGAACAGGTCCGGATGAGCCTTTTCCATTTCATCAAGCAGCAAAACGGAATAGGGAGACTGGTTCACAGCTTCGGTTAACAGCCCCCCCTGATCAAACCCTACATAACCGGGCGGAGCTCCTATTAACCTGGAAACGGTGTGTCGTTCTGAATATTCACTCATATCAAAACGTAAAAATTTAACACCCATTATATGAGCTAATTGTTTGCCCACCTCGGTCTTGCCGACACCTGTTGGGCCTGTAAATAAATAGGATCCGATCGGTTTCTCAGGGTGTGACAGTCCGGCTCTCGATAATTTAATTGCGCTTGATAAAGCCTTAATGGCTTTATCCTGTCCAAAGATTTGAAGCTTAAGATCACGCTCAAGAGTTTTAAGGTGTTTTTTATCACTGGTGGATACTGTTTTTGCAGGGATTCTTGCAATGCCGGCCACAATCTGTTCAATTTCTTTAGTCCCAATGGTTGTTTTCTGTTTGTACGGAGGTAATATCTTCATTGACGCGCCTACTTCATCAATTACATCTATTGCCTTATCCGGAAGTTTCCGGTCGTTAATATATTTAGCGGAAAGCTCAACAGCTGCCCGTAAAGCCGACATTGTAAACCTAACATTATGGAATTTCTCATAATGAGATTTCAACCCTTTGAGTATTTGTATAGATTCATCTAGGGACGGTTCATTGACCTCAATTTTCTGGAAGCGTCGTGCCAGTGCTCTATCTTTCTCAAAATAATTACGGTAATCGTTATAGGTAGTGGACCCAATGCACTTCAATTCTCCGGAAGCTAATGACGGTTTTAGCAGATTGGAGGCATCCATAGCTCCGCCAGATGTTGCGCCTCCGCCAACAATCGTATGAATTTCATCAATAAAGAGAACGGTATTTTTCAGCTTCTTGAGAGATTTAAGGACCCCTTTTAAACGCGTCTCAAAATCACCACGATATTTTGTGCCGGCCAGCAATGATCCCATATCCAGCGAAAAAATAACTGCATCTTTGAGAATATCAGGTACTTTCCCTTCAAATATTCTTAAAGCCAGGCCTTCGGCAATTGCTGTTTTGCCAACGCCAGAATCTCCCACAAAAAGCGGGTTGTTTTTTCGCCTGCGGCAAAGAGTATGAATTGTTCTGGTTAACTCTGCTGTACGTCCTATAATCGGATCGATCTCCCCTTTTGCTGCTTTTTCAACAAGGTTTACAGTAAAAAGATCAAGCGGGCTCTTTCCAGGCCGCTTACCCTCTTTAGGAATACCGGGCTCTTCTTCCTTCTCGGGTAAGATTTCTCCCTCTTCTCCAGTCCCAGGAATTCCATGGGCAAGGTAATTGACAATATGGTATCGGGTAATGCCTAATTTTTTCAGGGAATATACTGCAAAAGAATCAGCTTCGTCAAAAAATGCGACAATTAAATCAGCGCCCGTTATTTGCCCATTTTTTTCCGAATTCCGGAGATGAATAGCTGCCCTTTGAATGGTCCTCTGAAAAGCTATTGTAGGTTCCGGTTTTGCTTCACTGCCTTCTGGTAAAGGAGTAAACTGTTTGCTCAAAAAATCATTTAATTCATTTTTGATCGTCCCAGGTTCTCCTCCGCAATATTCAATAATTCCGGACGTTTCAGCATCATGAAGGAGCGCAAAGAGGAGATGCTCCAATGTCAAAAACTCATGTCGCCGTGAATGAGCATCTGCTGAAGCTACTTTAAAGGCTATTTCAACTTCATGGCTAATCAAACTCATTTATCCGGCTCCAAACTGCATTTCAAAGGATGGTCTTGATTCTTCGCGAAAGAATGAACCTGGCTCAATTTTGTCTCAGCCACCTCGAATGTAAAAATACCCGCGATTCCCCTACCCTTTTTATGCACATTTAACATTATATGGTTGGCTTCAGTTTCGTTTTTATAAAAAAATTTCTGGAGTACCAATACAACAAACTCCATAGTTGTATAATTATCGTTATGTAAAACAACCCTGTAAAGAGGTGGTTTTTCTACTTTTTCTCTCTTTTTGGTTAAAACATTTTCTTCAAAACTCTGTTCATCTACAGCCATAAAAATTTCCTTAGTAAAAATTAAACCTTTATTATAATATAATGCGAAAAAAAAGAAATTTTTGCAACTTTTTAATGATAGATGATAGCCAAAAAATTTTGTTAGACCTTACTGCTCACGACGAGGGAGTGAAACGTTTTCTTGAGTTCTTTAAACTTAAGCGAAAAAAGCCTGATTCGATTTTTTTGCAGGAACTCCTACTTCATTTTTCTAATCTTCCTTATGAAAATCTCAGCAAAATAATAAAATTGGACAATGATTGGGACTCTGAAAATAAAATCCGTCTACCGGAGGAGCTTATAGAAGACTATATTTCCTATAAATTAGGCGGCACCTGTTTTTCTTTAACTTTTTTCATTCAAAGTATTTTGAATTATTGCGAATTTATTTGTTATCCTGTCATGGCGGAGATGCGTGCCGGTAAAAACATCCATTGCTGCCTGATCGTAGTTTTGGGTTCTGTTAAATATCTGGTGGATCCCGGCTATCTCCTGAAAAAACCAATGGAAATCAATCCTGAAAAAAATCAACTCATCAATAATAAATTTGCAGGAGTAAAACTTGAATTCGATCAAAAAAATCAAAGCTATAATTTGTTTACTTTTAACAATTTTGAAACTAAATGGCGTTACAGGTTTCAGGATAAACCTGTGACAGATGATGAATTTTTGCGGCACTGGCTTGCTTCTTTTAAATGGAATTCCATGCATAGACTTTATTTAAGCAAAACAATAGATGAGGGGATTTTTTTTGTCTGCGGTAATTTTATGCGCAAAACAACTTTTGATGGGAAACAAAATTTTAATATTAAAAACAATTTTCACGAAGCTATTCATGATGTTTTCGGGATTGACAAAGAGCTCTCTGAACAGGCCATGACAACATTAAAAATTAATCTCGAAAAAGAAAGGGCTTTGGGACTCTGGACGCCAAAATAAGTTAACCACGAATTTAGCTTCGCCCCGCTAAGCGTGGCTTCGCAGATTCGCCCAGTGAAGAGTACCTGCAAAGGCTTGAATTCATGAATGTCACGAAGATTAAACTACAATGAAACCAATTGAACCAGATACTGTAAAGTTTTTTATCGGAATTTTATTCAGCGATGCGAAATTACTAGAAAAGGCAATCTGCTTTCTCAAGGAAAAGTTTGGAGAAATAGATTACACGAGTCCAGATTTTAATTTTACTGTTTCAAATTACTATAAAGATGAAATGGGCAGCCCTGTTTTACGAAAATTTGTTTCTTTTACAAATTTAATTGATCCAGGCGAATTAGCTAAAACAAAAATAAAAACTAATGAAGTAGAAAACCTTCTATCTGTAAACAGTAAACGAAAGGTGAACCTGGATCCGGGGTATATGGATTTAAACAAAGTGGTTTTAGCTTCTGCCAAATACAACGGGCAAAAAATTTACCTTTACCTTGGAATTTATGCTGATCCGACTCTCTGGTATGAAAAGGGAAACTTCCATTCATACCCTTACAGCTTCCCCGATTTTAAAACCGGATTGTATAATGAAACATTATTGCAAATTCGCAATCTTTATAAAGCAGGAAGAAAATGAGAGAATTATTTGTGCAAATGCCACGTAATCAGTTTAGAAAATTTGTCAGGTGGATCGGGTATGATTTAGGAATTTCTCCTAACCAGATCACCGTTGCCCGTCTTCTATTTTTTGCACCGGGCTGGTTTTTATGGGTCTATATGCACGAACTGGGAGAACTGCTCGGTATCTGGTGGCAGCTAATCGGTCTGCTTGCCCTGCTGCTGGTAACAATAGTCATCATGTTTGACATTGTGGATGGCGCTCTGGCCAGGGAAACAGGCCAGGTTAGCCAGCATGGAAAAGTTCTTGACCCGGCAGTAGACAAACTGATCACTTACAGTACTTTGATCCTATTCTGGTCGGCTATTAACCATACTGCTCTTGCTATCCTTTTTGCCCTCGACATTGCCTCGACCTTCCTGCGAGGCACTCAGGTACAAGGCGCCAACGAGTTCGGTAAAAAAAAGGCCCTGTCTCAGAATCTATCAAAACTTTTCTTCGGCATAGCGATTCTGACCAACGTCCCTCGGTTAAACGTCATTGGCAACTTGCTAATCTGGACAGCACTGGTGCTTGCGAGTATCTCAGTTGCTATCCGCGTTATACCGGACAAAGCGAAACATTCTATCTGTCTGCTAATCCCGCAGCTTTTAACTTTAAGCAACCTCATCTGCGGGCTATTGGCCATATTGTACGCAAGCCAGAGCCAGTTGAAAACCGGAGTCCTGTTAAATTTTGCCGCCATGGGCTTTGATCTGATAGACGGTTCAGTGGCCAGACGCCTTGGCGTAACCAGTAAGTTCGGCAAAGATTTTGATACCATAGCAGACCTGGTCAGTTTCGGCCTGGCTCCAGCCGTGCTGGTAGCTGCCATGACAGGGTGGACAGCAGCAAACATGATAGGCGGGCTTATTTATTTCACAGCCATCTGCATCAGGTTGTATGATTACAGTAAAACTAAAGATATCACACCACCAGGCTTTTTTCGCGGTCTCCCAAGTCCGGCCGGGGCCTGGCTGATATCTTCCACTATCCTTTGTGTTCCACCGGCAGTTGGTATTATTATCGAAGTCATTGCAGCCGTTCTGATGTGTTCATTCAAAATCTTCTGGCAGCATTTTAATCGAATTCTACCGACAATGCGGATAACCGAAATAATCATCAGCGTGTCCCTCGGGCTCATCCCGGCAGTTTTCATTAATCCCATCGGCTTTTTGAGCGGTCCAATTTTCATCTATATCCTCTCACCTTTCTGGAGAAAACCGAGAATTCAGACAGCTTGAAGAACTGGTGTAAAAGGCAATCTGGGTGATAGCAGGTTGCCTGAAATTGAAGCTCCCCGCAGCAAGCTGCTAGAAATGCGCTCGCTAAACACTTCCAAACTTATTTGCTTTACCTTTAGGCTTCGAAAGCGATTCAGAGTAGCTGCCAATTCAAAGATTCTAAATTCAGACAGATCTCCTCTTATCCACTCTTCACTTAAACAGTCCAGTCCTTTCTCTCGTACATCTGTCATTATTAATTCGCATATCTCTTTTATACTTCGGTAGCCGGGTATGGGGTTCTTTTCAACCTTGATAATATCTGAACCAGTTCACTTTGACTTTGCATATCGCCACAAAACTGCAATCAAATTTAATAATCAACCACGAAAAGCACGAAAAAAAATAAATCAATATTCATTATTTCGCGACCCTTCTCTGTTCCGCGGATTAATAAATTCTATACCTCTAAAAATTATAGTATAAAAGTCTGTAATAATTGTGATAAATTTGTTGTGAAAATTAAATAGTACGATTATGAATAAAAAAAATAAAAAAGGACTAATCATAGTCAATACCGGTGACGGGAAAGGGAAAACCACCGCGGCGTTAGGAACTGCTTTTCGAGCCCTAGGATATGATTATAAAGTCTGCATGGTCCAGTTTATTAAGGGAAGTTGGAATTATGGCGAACTGGATGCCGCAAAAAAGTTTTCCGATAACTTCGAACTGATACCGATGGGAGAAGGTTTTACATGGAATACTAAAGATAAAGAACGTGATACTATGGTGGCACAACGCACCTGGGAGTTATGTAAGGAAAAAATTTTATCGGGAAAGTATAAAATAGTTGTATTGGACGAAATTAATATCGCCCTGAGATATAATTATCTTGATGTTCATGATGTCATGAATTTTCTCAAAAAAAAACCGCAAGATCTGCATGTCATATTAACAGGTAGAAACGCCCCGCCTGAAATCATAGAGATTGCCGATCTCGTAACGGAAATGAAAGAAATAAAGCATCCCTTCAAATCCGGTGTCAAGGCACAAAAAGGCATAGAATATTAAATTCAGGGGTTGGGGATCATATTTCAGGGATCGGCTTTTTTCTGACCTCTGGTCCATGAACTTAGCAGTGGTTAAACTTCAATGCCAAAGACATCTTCTTTTTCCTTAAATATCTTCCCGGTCGGTGCTTTTGGATCATGGTCAAAAAAAATCCGCCACTTTTCCTCTGCTGCCTGCGTTAATAACTCTTTTTTCTTCAATAAAACTTCATGGGGGAAAAGGTCATAGGCCATAAGATAAGGCAGTTTCAAATGTGATGTTGTGGGGACCAGATCGGCTAAGTACACCCCTTTATCGTCTTTCGAATCAATCTGTATGATTTGATGATACCGCGTGTGAGCGCCGGTCACCCGCGTATGTAGTCCAGGCACAACCTCAAAATCACCTTCAATAAATTCTACCTGACCTGATTCCTGGAGGGGGATTAAATTTTCCTTTCGGTATGAATACTTCATTATGCCAAAATTGTTCATTGCGTCTTCCCATTCTCCTTTTTGAATAATATAAGTCGCTTTGGGAAAAGCAGGAACCGCTTTTCCACTTTCGTTCATTGTTGCACCGCCGGCATGATCAAAATGGAGGTGGCTTAAAATAACAATATCTATATCTAAAGGCTCAAGACCTTTTGCTTTAATAGACTCCTCCAGTACGGAACGATTCTCTAATCCAAAGATATCTTTTTCCTTTGGGGAAAATTTCGTCCCGTTTCCCGTATCAACCAATATTTTTTTATCACCGGAATCTATGAGAAGGCAGTTGGTTTCCAGATCAATCCGGTTTTTTTCATCAGCAGGGTTGGTCTTTTCCCATAGCGGTTTTGGGATAACCCCAAACATAGCCCCACCGTCCAGCTTATACTTTCCGCCGCTGACTGTTTGAATTTCAAATTTACCAAGCTTCATAATTAAATAAGACATAGATTTTACTGATTCATTTTGAAAATATTTTTATTATAGTATGGATAAAATATTTTTACATTTGATTCTTTTGTTTTAGAAGATTTTTAAATTTTGTTAAATTTTGGTTCACAGATTTACTCAAGGTAGCAGGGGATAACTAAAAAAATCTCTCGTAAAGCCGCAAATATGAAAGAAACACGAATTTTGAAATACAAAACTCGAAATAAATTCAAATGTCAAAAAAATCAATGACAAATAAAGTTTTAGAAATTTTAAAATTTGAGATTTGGATTTGTTTATGAATTCGTGCTTCGGGTTTCGGATTTTTCCATCTCTACGACTTTTCGTCTCTACGAGAAAAACTTTTATTTTTTCAATAAAGACAACTTCAATATGAGCAATAGCGAAATCAACGTTCCATATAATAAAGGTTCCAGGACACCTGACTTGACAAGCCACGCAAAATGAAGAACCACAATCGATGCCACAGGATAAATCAACGCGTGCAAATTGTACCATTGCCGACCAAGCTTTCTCCGAGCGTTATTAAAAGAGGTTGCAGCGAGTAAAATAAGAATTAAGTAAGCTGAAAATCCGGCAATAACAAAACGTTTTTTGATAACATCCTTTAGGATTAAATCGAAGTCAAAAGAGTAATCAAGTCCCAGGAAAGTAAAAAAATGTAAAGTGGCAAAAAAGAAAGAATAAAGGCCAATCTGACGCCGCGCTTTTATAATCTGGTTGAACCCAAATAAAATTTTAACCGGTGTGCATGAAAGTGTAAGGACGAGTAAAATTAAGGCATATTTTCCTGTTCTTTTCGTTATTTCTTCAATAGGGTTTGCGGTAAGTTGATCATTAAGGTAGTCCCAAAATATCAAACCGGTAAAGTATAACGCGGCTATATGGATAAAGACTTTAATCCATACAATTAACGATGATTTCATTAGAAATACTTTTTTAAATCCATTCCTTTGTAAAGGTCGGCCACATCTTCTTCATATCCATTAAACGGTAGAGTTTCGCGGCGTCCAAATTCGCCGATCCTGCGCTCGGACGCTTGCGACCAGCGGGGATGATCCACTGTCGGGTTTACATTTGAATAAAAACCATATTCACGAGGGTTAACTTTCATCCATAGAGACGAAGGCATGTGTTCAACCAGGAGTATCCTGACTATAGATTTTATGCTTTTAAAACCGTATTTCCAGGGAACAACGAGGCGAATAGGGGCTCCGTTTTGTGGCATTAGTTTTTTGCCGTACAACCCTGTTGATAAGAATGTAAGATCGTGCATAGCTTCATCAATCCGAAGTCCTTCAATGTATGGCCAGGGAAAAGATCTTGATTTCTGATTTGGCATCCTGCTCGGACTATGAAGCGTCATGAACTGAACATATTTAGCTTCCGGCAGGGGTTCAACCTCTTTTAAAAGTCTGGCGAGAGGAAGTCCCAACCAGGGGATCACCATGGACCACCCTTCCACGCATCGAAAACGATATATTCTTTCTTCTTGATCGTATATTTTAGTCAAATCATCCACGTCAATACTCAAAGACTTCTCTGTAAGTCCTCCTATTTCTAATTTCCATGGAGATGTTTTAAAGTCTTTTGCCGCAAAAATTACGTCCTCTTTATCTAGTGAAAATTCATAAAAGTTGTTATATGTAGTTATATCTTTGTAGGACGTAAGCTTATCATCCGGCAAAACGCCGCCTTTTGATGGTTCATATGTTGTCTTATAATTGTCGCAACCGGGGAAACCTGCAGTACTTAATATTATTCCTCCAACACCAACCATAAATTTTCGCCTGTTAAGATATAAGCTTTCCGGTGTAATTTCAGAAGATTTAACCTTTGTCATTTATTTATTCCTTACAAAAATAATTTAGATTTCCTTTACAAAGGACTATTTAAAAAAATCGTTTTAGTTGGGTTTGACAAACCAGTCTTTTTCCATACGCACCCATTCTTGCTCGATTATGAGCAATTTCAGTTTATTGCTCGGTGAGATAACCAGCTGGTAACGCATCGTCACAATGGTTTTGTCTATTCCATCATCTATCTCCCCATTTCCATTTTGCTTTATGGGATGACCATCTTTGGAAAAACCTGGTTTTGAGAACCGAGCTTTCGTAAAAGATTATTTTATCGTTCACGTCAATAATTTTAGTTAGAAATTCTTTCTGCTGATCCGGATGCACCAGAAATACAGCTTTCTCACCCTGTTTGTTTTCAAAGTCTGAATTGTATACCTTTATGCATTTATAGAATTTTTCCTTACTTTTCTGGAAAGAGTTCCAGGCACAAAATATAAATGAAAATTTTCCCAGAATGAAAGGGCAATAACAGTTTGAAACGCTTCATAATATTTCCTTATATCAAAAATTTTTCCTAATTAAAACATAACCTGCATTACAATTCAATTTCAACTTCTTTTGAAGCTCCTAGCAGCAAAGCTGTGAAAAATGCGCTCGCTAAGCACTTTCAAAATTAACTTTATCTTCAGCAACTACAGTTTTTGATGTCATCCCTGCTTGCGTAGGAAAGACAGAACTGGTATAAAAAACTTTTGTATCCACTTTTTAACATTGAAGCTCCCCGTAGCAAGCTACTGGAAATCTTCAGTGTAGAGTATGATTTCATTTTAAGTTCGCTCGCTAGCCCCGCAGCAAGCTGCGAAGGCTGCACTAGCTAAAGACTTTCACATTAAAGGAGTTTTTCTATGAGCAATATTAAGAAATTTTCACCGAATCCTGATTTTTCCGCAAATGCGCATATTAGTTCTTTAGAAAAATATCAAGAACTTTACAAAGAATCTATTCAAAATCCCGCGGGGTTTTGGGGAAAAGTAGCTGAAAGGCTTGACTGGAGCAGGAAATGGGAAACTGTGGTTAAATACGATTTTGTGAAGGCAGATATCAAATGGTTTGAAGGAGGAAAACTAAATGTCAGCTATAATTGCCTCGACAGGCATGTGGAGGCAGGTCATGGCAATAAAACTGCCCTGATATGGGAGGGGAATGATCCAAAGGAGTCAAAGACATTCACTTATTCAGAGCTTCTTACTGATGTTCAAAAATTCGCAAATGCCATGAAGGATAATGGTATAAAAAAAGGCGATCGCATTTGTATCTATCTTCAGATGATTCCCGAACTTCCGGTTGCCATGCTCGCCTGCGCCCGTATTGGAGCGGTTCATTCTATAGTTTTTGGAGCGTTTAGCTCTGGTTCCCTGAAAGACCGTATCAACGACTCATCATGTAAGATGCTGATCACCCAAGATACGGGCGTCCGCGGGACTAAAACAAATATCCCTATGAAAACCAACGCAGATATTGCTGCCGCTGAATGTCCATCAATTGAAAAGATTGTCGTTGTCCGAAGAACAAGTGAAAAAGTAAAAATGAAAGAAGGAAGAGATATTTACTGGGATCAGGCAATGTCAGAAGCAAGGGATCAAGGTGCTCCTGAGGAAATGGACGCGGAAGATCCTTTGTTTATATTGTACACTTCCGGTTCAACTGGCAAGCCTAAAGGAGTGCTTCACACAACCGGCGGGTACCTGGTCTACACTTCATATTCACACGAGCTGATTTTCGATTATCATGAAGGAGATATTTATTGGTGTACTGCTGACATCGGCTGGGTAACAGGTCATTCTTATATTGTTTACGGTCCGTTAGCCAATCGTGCCATTACAGTAATGTTTGAGGGAGTACCTAATTATCCTGATTTTGGGCGGTTCTGGCAAATAGTGGAAAAGCATAAAATTAATCTCTTTTACACAGCCCCGACAGCTCTTAGATCATTGATGAAAGAAGGGAATGAATGGCCTGAAAAACACGATTTATCATCACTTCGTCTGCTTGGAACTGTGGGAGAACCCATTAAAGAACCTGAGTGGTTATGGTATCACCGGAAAATAGGTAAAGATCGGTGTCCGATAGTAGACACCTGGTGGCAAACAGAGACAGGTGGAATACTGATTACTCCCTTACCGGGCGCAATTTCTACAAAACCCGGCTCGGCAACACTTCCTTTTTTCGGTGTGCAGCCAGTGATATTAGATGAATCGGGTAAAGAACTTGAGGGACCTTGCAAAGGATATCTTGCTATCAAAGCGGCATGGCCGGGAATCATGCGAACCGTCTATGGAGATCATGAACGCTTTCGACAAATATACTTCGATCAATTCCCCGGATATTATCTTACGGGAGACGGCGCTACCAGAGATGAGGATGGTTATTATTGGATTACCGGACGGGTGGATGATGTGCTGAATGTTTCAGGACACCGCATAGGCACTGCTGAAGTCGAGGGAGCCATAGGCCAGACAAAAGGCGTTGCGGAAGCCGCAGTAGTAGGCTTTCCGCACGATATAAAAGGCCAGGGGATTTATGCCTTTGTAACTTTAATGACGGGTGTGGATTCCAGTGACGGCATCGTCGCAAATATTCGTTCTACGGCACGCAAGCTTTTGGGCCCTCATGTCACACCAGACAAAATCCAGTTTACACCGGTGTTGCCAAAAACACGTTCAGGGAAAATCATGCGGCGAGTTTTGAAAAAAATTGCCGAAGGAGACATTGAAAACATGGGAGACACCTCTACACTTGCAGACCCGACTGTGGTTGAATCTCTGGTAGAGGGAAGGCAGTAAGGAATTGCGGATTGACGATTTTGGATTTTGGATTTTCGATTTTACATTCTCAAAAAATTCTCTTCGGAAGAGATCATTAGATACGGATTGGTCTTCTTTTCTTCACCTATAGTTGAGGTGATTGACGCTCCATAATCATGACCGGGATACACTCTGGTGTCGTCCGGCAGTTCTTTTAGTTTTTGAAGACTTCTGTACATGTCTTTCGGGTTACTTTCCGGAAAATCACATCTACCAATAGCACCTGTAAAAAGGGTATCTCCGGTAACCACAAAATTATCGCCAAGGTAACAAACACATCCAGGGAGATGGCCTGGAGTATGGAGGACTTTAAGGGATATATTTCCTATGGGGATGAGCGATCCATCATCAATCTCAGTAACTTTTTCTTTAAATTCCGATAAAGCCTTAGCTTCATTTTTGTGGACATATATTTTCCCAATGTTAGCCCTTTTGGTTAACTCCCCTATCCCATCGATATGATCATAGTGGGTATGGGTAAAAAGCGCTGTTGTAATTTTCATGCCGTCTTTCTTTGCCATACTTAAAATCCGATCCACTTCAAACGCAGCATCTACCACACCACACTCTTTTGTTTCAGAACAGCCGATAAGGTAGTTAAAGTTTTGTATCATCCCCACTTCTAGTTGTTTTAGATAAAAAGTCATAAATGCCCCCTTAATTTACTTTCTATAGTATTCCTCACATAGTTCAGGTTCTCCTCACTATCCGCTTCAAAACGAAGCACCAATACGGGCTGGGTATTAGAAGCACGAACCAGACCCCAGCCGTGCTCATAAATTATCCGAACACCATCTATATCAACAGTTTTGAAATCTTTTTTAAGATCATCTGCTACTTTTTTAATCACTTCAAACTTTTCATCATCCGGGCAATCAACTCGAATTTCAGGTGTTGAAAAGGTTTTGGGTACATCATCCAACAATTGAGAAATGCTTTTACCTGATTCGGAAAGGATTCTAATAAGCCTGCATGCCGCATAAATTGCGTCATCGTACCCGAAGTACTCATCCGCAAAAAACATGTGTCCGCTCATTTCTCCAGCCAGCAGAGCTTTTTCTTTTTTCATCTCCCCTTTAATAATAGAATGCCCGGCAGCGCACATCACCGGTTTGCCACCGTTCTTCTGAATGTCATCGTAAAGAGTCTGAGAACATTTCACTTCAAAAATCACAGACGCTCCCGGGTGCCGCTTTAATACGTCTCTGGAATAAAGAACTAAAAGCCTATCTCCCCAGATAATATTTCCCTGGTTATCGATAACCCCGATGCGATCTACGTCACCGTCAAAAGCAATTCCAGCGTCAGCTTTATTCTCTTTTACCGACTTGATGAGGTCTTGTAGATTTTCCGGGACTGTTGGGTCCGGATGATGGTTTGGATATCGGCTGTCAGGTTCACAATAAAGAGGAATGAAATCACAATCCAGCTTTCCAAATAATGCCGGCACAACAGTCCCGGCAACACCATTTCCACCATCTACGACTACTTTGATATTTTTCTTGAACTGGAACTTTTCAAGGAGGAGTTTTGTATATGGTGTAATAACATCGGCATCTTCTATTTTTCCTGTTCCCTGGTAAAAATTACCTTCTTCACAAACTTTTCTAATCTTTTGAATCTCTTCTCCAAAAATAGTGTCTTTCCCAACACAAATCTTAAGCCCGTTATATTCCGATGGATTGTGGCTACCGGTTATCATTATTCCTCCATCAGGTTTCAAATGAAAAAGTGAAAAATAAAGCAATGGAGTAGGAACTGTGCCAAGGTTAATTACATTACAACCTGTTGAATTAATTCCTTCGCTCAGAACATTAAAAAATTCATCCGAACTTGCTCTGTTATCACATCCAACGGTTATCGTGTTGTACCCCATACTTCTCATATAAGTTCCGTAGGCTTTGCCTATAATATTTACAGTATCAGGTGTTAACTCTTCATAAGCAACACCACGTATATCGTATAACCTGAAAATGTTTTTACTGATTTCGTTTTTCATAATGCCTCCAAAATCTAATCTTTATGATACAATATTTTCGTAAAAAACACAGTATTATAGCAAACTGAGATTTAGGAGAAGTTGATGGATTATTACGGATGGATAGTTTTTGTGCACGCTGTATCAGCTGCGGCTTTTGTTATGACCATGACCATCATGCAATTAGTCGTGGCTAATGTTATGAAAAGAATCCCGAACAGCTCCGGGAAAAAAGAAGGGGTCAAATTTATTCAGAAACGCTGGCATCCAATTGTGGATGCTATTGTTATCTTAGTCGGCCTGTCAGCTATTGGAATAGCCCTGTTAAGTTTCGATATGATAATCAGCAACTCGGTCTTTCTGACAAAAATTATTTTTGGGATAGTTGCTTTGGGAGCCGCCTTTTGCAATCATTTTTATCTCAGGTATGTTAAACGGGAATTAGCTGCTTCGGGAAGAAACCCTGAACGTTTGAAGAAAATTGGCAGGATTATGTCTGTATTGGATAAAGTCGCGTTGATCGGAGGAGTAGTTACCGCGTTAATCGGCTGGTATATAAATCATGTTTAAGTTGAAGCTCCATGAAGCAAGACTAAAGGGAATCAGCGTAGAGTATAATTTTCATTTTAAGTTCACTCGCTAAACACTTTTAAATAAAATTATTTTGTCAACCTTCCCTGTATCCCCTCCTTGGCAAAGAGGGGAAGAGCAAAGCGAATGGGTGGTTAAGTTAACCTAATAATTTTCCCTGTTAATCCTGTTATCCTGTCGAAAAATGAAACTTGTTATATCAGTTCAACAAAAACTTCGTTGGAATATAAAATTCCCTTGCGAGTTAATTTCAGTTTCTTATCGCTGTATTCCAAAAAATGTTCATTACGTAATTTTCTTATCTTTTCATCAAATTCAGAATCCAGAGTTTTACCAAACCTTTTCTCAAAATCAGAAAGGTTAATTCCTTTTACCATTCTTAATCCAAGCATTAGAGTTTCCCACATGCTCTTCTTTTGATCCAATGTTTCTTTCTCAAAAAGAGGAATTTCTTTTTTCTCCAAAAGGGTCTCAATATATTTCTCCGGTGATAAAATATTTTTGCTCCTTGTTCCATTTAAATACGATGCAGCGCCCGGCCCGAATCCAACATATTCATTATTATTCCAATAGACCTTATTATGTCGACACTCATAACCTTTCACAGCAAAATTAGAAATTTCATAATGGATATAACCGGCTTGTGATAAATATTCAACAGCCCTTTTATACATTTTTAATTGAAGTCCCTCCGAAGGAAGAATTAATATTCCTTTCCTCAATTGATCGTAGAAAGGAGTCTCTTTTTCAATTGTCAGGTTGTACACAGAAAGATGGGTTGGTTTCAGTTGAGTAGCACTTTGAAGTGTTTCTTCCCATATATCAAAACTTTGTCCCGGAAGACCAAACATTAGATCCAGTGAAATATTTTTAAATCCAGCCTTCCTGGCAGCGGATACAGATTGAAAGATTTCATCACAGTTATGAATTCGTTCTATTTTTTTTAATAGATCATCATTAAAAGACTGGCACCCTAGACTCAAACGATTAAAACATTTATTTCTTAACAATTTTAAATATTGATAATCAATAGTGCCCGGATTAGCTTCGATGGAAACTTCGCAGTCCGATTTAATAGAAAATTTATTAAAACAGAAATTGAGAATATCTGTGATTTGAAAAGAAGATAGAGTTGTAGGAGTGCCTCCACCGAAGAAAACAGACCCAATTTGATATTGATCTATATTTTTACTTTTTATACCAATTTCTTCTTTTAAAGCTGTGACAAAATCCTTATTCATTCCATTACCATAAGAATTAAAATCACAATAAGGGCATTTCTGTTTGCAGTAGGGAATATGAAAATATAAGGCAAGGTTCATAGTTTTTAATACAATAATTGGCTTTTAAATATTTAACCGCAGAGATCACAGAGTGTTCAGGGCCACAACCAAAATCTCTATCGTTTTCAATAAATTTTTTGTAAACCTGGAACAGTTCTCCCAGTGAATTATTATGTTGCTTTTTATGCTCCGCGATTTCAGGATACCCGTGGTGATCCATTAGTTCTTCTTCTTTTTTAAAGTGCATGTCCGCGGAATCGTGCAGGTTTTTAAGTATTTATTTTTAGTTGTTTCCTCTTCTTTTTTTGCTTCCACCGCTTTGTCAAATTCATTGACTATATTCAAAAGTTGTTTATGCTGCTGATCCATCTCTTCAATATTTACACTGTATAAGTCGTTCCATTCAATTAGTGGCATTCTTCCCTTTCAAAAGTTGGATCAAAAACAAAATAAAGCGATCATGTTTTTGTTCTCAGAGTTTTTACATACTGATTTGTAAATTCTACCCTTTTATTAGCCATTGTAGTAGTAACGTTTTCAATGACTTCTTTTCCGACTTTATGACCGGTCGGATAATGTTCAAACCAGAGTTTGTTATAAGCTGAGTTTTTCGGGTTGGTGCCGGAGTTTCGCGAAACCACTCCTCCCGCAAGACAAAGTTTGCCCCCCTGATCATTTGAATGAAAAGATAGATTAATATCTGCAGGACCGGCCCAGTCCCTGCTTGTAAGACGTAACCTGATTTCTATTTCCTCTATTAAAACATCTTCCGATGTTTTAATATTTATTTTTCCGACATTAAGATATTTGACTAGACTATTGATCGTCTTTCCCTCATTTAAAAGTCTATTGTATTCATCAGAAAGGGAAACGGTCTTTTGAACTTTTGGATACTTTCTAAGATTCTCCGGAATGCTTTTATAATAGGCTTCTATATAACCATCTGAAAAAATATTGATATATTCAAGAATAAACTGTTTGGCATATTCCGTTAAAATCACTTTTTCACTGCTCCGTTCTTTCAATTCCAGTTTAATCTTTTCTGCTAAAGATATCCCTTTGCTATTTAGCTCTCCGGCCCAGGCCTCCGGCTTTCTGGCAGTAAAAACCTCTTCCACTTCATAAAATATCTCTTTTAAAAGAGTATCGAAGTTTTTCCCTGTTTTCCGCATCAGACCAAGTATCTTTAACTGACTAATAATAGGATCATCTACTAAAGTCATCTTTCCGTCTTCTATTAAACCAAACATCATATGTCCTGATGGTTCTCCTCCAATTATTTTATGTTGCTCAGCCGATTCAACATGAGCCAATCTCTCTTCATCCATAATATAATCCGCTATAGCCCTGTCTCCTACTGTAACTTCCTCATATTCGATTCCCTTTTTCTCAAGATATTTACCGATGGAGAGCCCGCTCTCAACAGTAAAGACAACCTTCTTAATGTCTTCCTGATAATTTGCCGCGAACAACATGATCATAAGATCTCCCGATAAGTATGGAATCTGTTGTTTTGATAAAGAAATGGAGGTTGCTAAAAATCTATCCTCATCACAATCGACTGAGCAGGCAGGAAGGAGTTCATATCCTTTTATCTCTGCTGTAAGTTTTGAAAGGAGGTTTTTCTTTGAATGGTTATCCACATCTATCAAAACATACGCATCATCTAATTCAATCGCTTCTTTTTCCAGGGATACTTCTTTAAAAATATAATCAGCCGGAAAATAAAAGGATCTGCTGATATGTCGTCCTTTTTTGTCATCACCATAACCGTATTCACCTCCTGCAAAAGCTTGCAACTCTCCTTCACCAATGACATCGGGAGTTTCACCATATGGATAAGCAGCACCTATCCTGTAATTCGTACGATTGCCGTCCCTTTCCGTTCCATACCCAATGATGATCGTACCGGTCTCCAGCAGCAATTTGAGTTGAGGACTGATGCCTTTCTGAGGAATATTGTTCAAAAGATTTGCACCGGCAGCTCCAAAAGCAAGATCAAGTGGCAGTACTGTGTTCTTCAGTTTGCTCTTAATTATTTTTGCTTTATTATCATATTCACCTAATTTTTCCCGAACAATAATTTTACGTCCCAGTTTTAAATATTTTGCGCTGGTTTCCGCGGCAGTATTAAAGACATTGCCATGCTTTTTATTAACAGAAATGGTTTTACCATTCTTTTCAAGACAATCAAGGAGTCTGAACCCTGATTCTATAATCCATTCCATATCAAAAGTGATTGGGATACCATGAATGAATGCCTTAATACCGCTATATTTAATTTCATTGTGAGAAGCTGTAATGATGATACTATTATCGTAAAAAGATCCCATGGGCGTACTTGCGACGCCGTTAAAATAGACATCGACACCCTCCTCTAACAAACCTTCGCACAAGACAGTGGCCATGCAGAAACTGGAGGGTCGGGGATCCATATTAATTCTCACTTTCTTTTCCATTATTAATTTCGATATCAACCAGCCATAAGCCCTGCCATAGTAATAAGCGAGTTTTAGACTCATGAACGTATTGTCAGCGTATTCCTGGACAACATCAGAATAGATATTCTTCAAGATACCTCTTATGCCAGATGTTCCGAACAGCCGAAATATATTTAACTCTTTTTTGTCTATTTCTATCTCTTTTTTTACTTTATTTATTTCATCGCTGGTTGCAGGCTGCAAATGGCTACAGCTATCCTTGATTTTTTTTATTTCTTCCGATGCTTGAAGAATATGGTCTTTATCTATTCCAAGGCTGTCATCTATATCATCTATTAATGTATTATTGCTGTTCATGGATAGAAACTATGCCATAGAAAGAGACGGAAAAAAATAGAAATATAAATGATTTTAACTAACCACGAAGCGAACGAAGATTACTCGCTCTTTTAACAGAGCTTTTTGTAAAAAATGGTGCTAGAGAAAGCCTATCTGGATTCTTTAAAAAAATAGATTTTATTTAATGAATTGATTTCTATTTTAGTTTGACATACCATTTCATAAAGTTGAACAGCAGACGGCCAAACTATTAAGTTATTAAATCTCGCGGATTTTTTACTGTGTTACTTTCTCCTTCTCCTACCCTAATAATGATTCATTATGATGCAACGGCATCATTACGCTTTTTTAACTGCTTTTACTTTAGGGGTAGCGAACGCTCTTGTAAAAAAAGGCGGCTGAAAAAAAACGATGAATATACCTTAACCTTGGTGCGATTGGCCTACGCCCTTCCCTTTATCATTAACCCTTCCGTTTATAGCCTTCACACCTGTTTTCGTAGTCGTAACTTCATTCGTTTTTTTAAAAGAAATCCCTGACATAAACAGTTTGGTAGGCATTTTTTTAGTTTTTTTAGGTGTCTATTTATTGAATATTCACGACATTTATCGAGGTTTTCTTGAACCCATTAAATCTTTGAAGAAAGAAAAAGGTGCCAGGATCATGCTAATAGTCGCGTTCCTTTTCAGCATTAACATCAATTTAGGGAAAATTATGGCGATTCATTCCAGCCCCGCTTTTTTGGCTACCTTTTATATGACAGTTCTTACAATTTCATATGTTATATATCTCATTGCTACAGGAAAAACTTATGCCATAAAAAATTAAAAAAACTCCCCTTCCCTGTTTTCAATGATAGGGCTGTTTGTTTTAATACATTCATTTACGTATTTTATCGCGGTAACAATGACGAATCTCGCCAGTATGGTTTCAGTGAAACGAACGAGCGTTTTATTTTCAATATTTTTCGCGGCAATGTTTCTCAAAGAGTTTCATTTTGCGGAGAGGTTTATCGGAGCAGCAGTGATGATTGCGGATGCATGGTTTATTATTGTTTTTTAAGTGGCAGGGGCCACAATCACAATTCAGTATGGAAAACCGAATTGGACGGATTCCGAAGAAAAGTCGCCCGAAGGGTTGAGGCTAGGGACGGCCGAAAATCAAATAGTGCTTCCGCATCTAACCTTCTCATTATACCCAATATATATTAATATATTACAGCTTTGATGGAAATCAGTACGTTGATGGAAGTGAGAGAGCGGAAAAAAAATCTTTAAGTGCCCCAGGTAATTGTAACTTATTATAATTATGAGTATTTTCTGATAAATATTGTTTGTCCTCACCTTTTCCCTCTAAAATATGCATTTTTATAGGCAATAGCCGTTGACATTTGAGTTTAATTTCTGGTATCATCAAGCTTATCAAATATTTATAAAAATAAATTTAACTGTATCTATAGTAATTTTTGTTTTTTGAGACATTTTAAATGGATGATTTTCAGTATCACGGTCAGGAGCTTTTCTTAGAAAAAATCCCTGTTCAAAAAATAGCCAGTGAGATAGGAACTCCTTTTTATTTATATAGTTACAATACTATACTCAACCATTTGCGCGTCTTCACAAATGCCTTTAAAGAGATACCGCATTTAATTTGCTTTGCTGAAAAAGCAAACTCAAATATCGCCGTATTAAGGATTTTTATTAAGGAAGGGGGTGGATTAGACATTATATCAGGGGGAGAGCTCTACAGAGCCCTCCAAGCTAGCGCTGACCCGCAAAAAATCGTTTATGCCGGTGTTGGTAAAACCAGAGATGAAATCCGTTATGCTTTAAAATCCAATATTTTAATGTTTAACATAGAGTCCACGCAGGAATTGTTTGTTATAGATGAAGTTGCTGAAGAACTGAATACGAAAGCCCGTGTTGCTCTAAGAATTAACCCTGACGTTGACCCTAAAACTCACAGATATATTGCAACGGGACTCAAAGATAGCAAGTTTGGATTCAGTATTGCTAATGCGGTCCAAGAGTATCAACTTGCTGAACGTCTTGAGAATATTGATGTTGTAGGAATACATAAACATATTGGGTCCCAGATTACCCAAACCGCCCCTTTCGTTGATGCTGTTGAAAAAATTATATCTTTAGCTGATGTCCTCAAAAAGGAGGGGATTGACATCAAATATCTTAATGTTGGAGGAGGATTGGGAATTACTTATAACGATGAATCTCCACCTCATCCAAAAGAACTGGCAGCAGAGCTGGTACCAATTCTTTCAAAAACTAATTACACAATAATTTTTGAACCAGGACGGGTTATTGTTGGAAACGCGGGAATTCTGGTCACTAAGGTTTTATATACCAAAATGAATGAAGGAAAGAATTTTATTGTTGTGGATGCAGGGATGAATGACTTTATCAGACCAAGTCTCTATGATTCTTACCAGAGAATTCTACCGGTGACAAAGCCTGAAGCTTCTGACAAAATTACCGCTGATGTTGTTGGGCCGATTTGTGAAAGTGGCGACTTTTTAGCCAAAGACAGAATTCTGCCCAATTTCCAGAAAGACAACCTGATAGCCGTCATGAGTGCCGGGGCTTATGGTTTCACCATGTCTTCTAATTATAACTCAAGGTGTCGCGTTCCTGAAGTACTTGTCAAAGATGATCAGCATTACGTTATTCGTAAACGTGAAGAATATACTGACCTTATCAAAGGTGAAAAAATTCCGGAGTTTTTAAATCATGGATAAATTAAAATTTTCAAAAATGCATGGCAATGGTAATGATTTTGTTTTAATCAATGCATTAAAAATGGGACCGCAAGTTCTTAGTAGGATAAAAAGACGTATCAAACTTTTAAGTGATCGCAGGTTTGGGGTAGGAGCTGACCAGGTTTTGCTGGTTTTACCATCCAAAAAAGCAGACTATGGGATGAAGATTTTCAATGCTGATGGCAGTGATGTTGAAATGTGCGGCAACGGTATCCGGTGCTTTTTTAAATATCTTCATGAAAAAAGAATTACCGTCAAGAAAAAAATTACTGTTTCGACAAAAGCAGGAATTGTTACCCCGCGATTTAAAGGAAAACTTATAGAGGTAGACATGGGAGAACCAATATTAAGCTGCCGCCAAATACCTATAAATTGGGATGGTGAATTGATTAACCGACCTCTCTCTCTTCAGAGTATTAAGTTTTTTATCACCTGCGTTTCCATGGGAAATCCTCATTGCATTATTTTCGTAGATAACACTAACTTATTTCCTGTTTCAACTTACGGCCCTTTGCTGGAAAAACACCACTTGTTCCCTCAAAAAACTAACGTGGAGTTTGTAGAATTGGTTAACAAAAAGCATATACGTATGAGGGTGTGGGAACGCGGTGTTGGAGAGACACCGGCATGTGGAAGCGGAGCCTGCGCGGCAGCGGTAGCGGCCCATTTAAACAAGAAAACAATGCGAAAAGTAACAGTTGAATTAAATGGGGGAATCTTAAAGGTTGACTGGAATAAAAAAGACAACCATGTTTTTATGACGGGTCCGGCTGAATATGTGTATGACGGTGAAATTAAAATATAAGCACTCAACAGTCAGCTATCAGTGACCAGCAAGACCTCATAAAGCAGTAATTTTTTTTCAGCGCTTTGTTTAAGAAATTGTTTGCTATATGCTCTGTATCTTCTCGTTCTAGCTGATAGCTGAACGCTTATTCCTAAAACTTACTAACAAAGGTATTATATGTTTCAAGGTTCTTTTGTAGCGCTTGTTACTCCTTTTAAAAACGGGAAAATTGACGAAGACGCTTTAAAAAATCTTATTGAGTTTCAGGTTGCAAATGGGACAAACGGTATCGTTCCATGCGGCACTACCGGAGAAGCAGCTACTTTAAGTATCGAAGAGCATAATCAAGTTATTGACATAGCTGTTGGGACTGTCAATGGCCGTATTCCTGTTATCGCGGGTACCGGTTCTAATTCGACCAAAGAAGCCATTAAGATGACCATACATGCAAAAGAAACCGGAGCAAACGCCGCTTTACTTATAACCCCATATTATAACAAACCGACCCAGGAAGGTCTTTATCAGCATTTCAAAAAAATCGCCGGGGATGTAGATATTCCTATAATTGTATATAACGTACCGGGAAGGACGTCGGTGAATATGCTTCCGGCAACGACGGCTCGCCTCTCTGAAATAAAAAACATCGTTGGAATAAAGGAAGCTTCAGGTAGTTTGCAGCAGGTCAGTGAAACGATAAAACTATGCGGAGAAAACTTTTCTGTAATTTCCGGTGATGACGCAAATACACTCCCAATTATGGCGGCAGGGGGCAAAGGAGTTATCTCAGTTACAGCTAATATTGCGCCGGACAAAATTGCCGCCTTGTGCAAAGCCTGTCTGGATGAAAATTTTAGTGAAGCCCGTAAACTTCACTACGAACTTCTTGACCTTAATATCGGCATGTTTATTGAGACAAGTCCGGGTCCTGTCAAAACCGCTTTATTCCTCATGGGAAAAGTAACCGATGAAGTGCGTCTTCCCCTTGCCTCTATGAATAATTCAAATTTATCAACGTTAAAAAGTCTTTTAAAGAAGTCAGGGCTTGTTTAAGCTTGCAGTTACCAGCCGTCAGCATTCAGCAAAATTTTTTGGAGAGGATGTTCAGAGTTCCCGTAATCCTGTCTAAAAGAATTTTAAAATGATCTTCCCTTCTTTCTGCAGCAAGTGCTTCATGATCATAATATCCCAGAGTTACTCCGCAAATAAGGTCCATTATATTTAGAGCAACGCACTTTCAAATTGAGTGGTACACATTTTTTTGAAGTTATATCACAAAATTTCACAATTACTTAGCAATTTTTACTTAACAAACAGAAGATATTGAGTTAGATTTTATATAATACATAAATGAGAAATAATTTTATTCTATTAAACGGTAATTTATTATAATTAATGGCTGACGCAGAGAATTACATATTGATTGTCGATGACGATCCTGCAATGAGGGAAGTTCTGGTCACTTACTTTTGATGGAAGAGAATGGATCGTCCACACCGCTAATGACGGCATACAGACTATTCGCAGTGTGCGTGATTTTTGGCCGGATATTGTACTCATAGATATCACAATGCCGGATCGAGACGGAATTACCGCCTGTAATATCCTTAAAAAAGATATTACAGTAAATCCTGATATTCCAAGAATTCTAATGATCGCTTCTCATGATAAAAACCAAATCATCAAACCTATCGAAGATGGTTGTAATGATTTTATTTTAAAGCCGTTTCAGTTTGATGAGTTATTAAAAAAAGCAGAAAAACTTCTTGAGACCTACCACGGAGCAATTCCAGGGAAAGAAATGAGGCCAGTGGTTCATTGAGAACTTCACACGTATTAACCTGTCATCTCAGCATCAGATTTCTGTTAAATGTTTTTTCGGCGTAATATCTTTCAATAATCCTTTTATAGTTTCCAAATTTATTTTATCAAAGGTTTCTCTTTCATTTGTTTCTTTGCCACTCTTAACTTTTGGTTCATAGGATAAGATAACATTTCCCCCTGTTTCAAAAGAAGCCATAGCTCCACTTTTCCCATTCCCTACCAATTTTCTTTTATCCCTCAATATAATGAAAATCCGATATTGATTATCAGGTTTAGCGGCGATAATATTAACCGTATGGTACTGCCCATCCATATTATGCCATTTTGAGATAATTTTATCTGCCGCATCTTCGGTCTTTGCTCTCCCTGTTCCCTCAACTACCCTGATGGGACAATAGTATTTTGGATTTGAAATCCTGATATCATTATTTTCATAGATAATATCTCTATTCTCAATTTTTAATCTTTCAATGGGAAACTCCTCGGTTGTTGACTGTATGTGTTCGTGCTCTTCAATTGAAGCTCCGGCCAATCCATTAAAAATTGCCCTGAAATAGCCACCTGTTTTATCTATAAAATCATCCAATGCTTCGAGGATTTTTTTCCGATATTGCTGTGGCCGATGTTCTTCGCTCATTATTGTATAGTGATTGTTCGTTATATAGGCAAAGTTAGCCCCCGCATAATATTTCTCACCCTGAAAGTTCATATCGAGCAGAATTTCTCCGGGATTCTGCTCGTCAATATTTGTTTTGCAGAGATAGCAGGCTTTTCCATTTTTATCTTTATTAGTTAACTTAGTTTCGTTAGCCTTTTCTGCTATAACTCCACGTTCAACAAGCAGCTCATGATTTTTCCTTAATTCCCGATCCGGATTCCATTGCACACGAAATGTGACACCAGTATAAGGATCAAAGATTTTTTTCTCTTCTTTTTTTTTGACGTTTAAAGGATCAGCTAATACAAAACCGCTGTTAACCTGCTGACGATATAAAGATAGAAGCGCATAGGCAAGACCCGTATGCTCAATCAGAACATGTACGTCTTTCAATATATCTTCACGTCTATTCGAAGGTAATTCGATAATTTTTTCAAACAGTGATTGAATTTCATCGGAGGCATTGAATTTTTCATGCATTTCTTTAATGTATTTGTGGTTCATTTTATGGACTTTCGATCATAGTTAATTGATTCTAACCCAACAGTTCTAATTAGTAAAACAAGAGGAACTGAATTGATTACCGTAATATAATACCGAAATAAAAGGGTCAAGCCTTCCTTTGGCTTTTAAAATAGGTAGAAGAAGGCTCAATAATTATTGAAGGCATCTCCATATAGGAGGTTATAATAAGAAATACCTTTGCTGAAAATTGAAGATATAGAAAAAACAATTTACAATGGCTCCATTTAGAATAAAAGTCATCAGAAGACCTTTTTTCTTTAGATAAAAGAATTTTTATGATAGCAATTTTTTTGACCAGAAGGGAACACAAATCAATCCGCCTGCAATCAACAGCATGGGGTAGATCGGGGAACTATCCGGCATAGATACAATAAGTTTTCCGATGCCTGCAAGAAGGAGAAAACATGTCGCTCCTGTAAGCGAAATCAATTTCATTCCTTCAAAAAGCTTTAATCTGGGTTTTATGGGATCCATGCCGGCTTTAGATGCGGTTTTTTCCCAGAATCCTGGCGGCTGAACACGTTTAAAAAAAGCAATGCGCTTATTCTCTTCCGTAGGTGAACTCATTAATGCCGAGACTACAACAAAAAAAGTGGAAAGAGCAGACATCAGTAACAGCCGCATCCATTCTTCCTGCACGTTAAACAGAATAATCGGAGCAAAAACGATTGAAGAAAACATAGCGGCTATTTCAGAATTGAGGTTTATCCGTTCCCAGACCCACCGTAAGACCAGAACAGAACCTGTTCCCGCGCCAAAAAGAAGCGATATCTGCCAGGCTTTTTGAATGGAACCAAGATTCGCCATGATTATTAACGCAATGAAGAGAATGAGAATATTTGAAAGTCGAGCTACAAGAACCAGCTCTTTTGGACGGGGCTCTCGTTTAAATATTTTCCTGGAGATAATGGCCTTGTAAATATCATTACTCCAGTAGCTGGCGCCCCAGTTGAGATGGGTATCCAGAGTGGAGGCTAAGGCAGCTAACATTCCTGCAATCATAAGTCCTCGCACGCCTACAGGAAGCAGGTCATTGATCCCTTTTACAAAGAGCATTTCCCTGTTGGAAACAAAAACATCATCTATCGGTAAAGACGGATCAAAAGGATAGATAATAAGCAGGGCAATGATAATTGGCAGCCAGAACAAGCTACGTATAAGAACCTGCGCAAAAGTGAAGACCACTCCCGCAATTTTGGCGTCTTTATCGGTATTGCAGGCCATGGTTCGCTGGGCCAAATAGCCCGTGCCGTCGCTGTTCATTTGAAAAAACCATTGAAGGCTTATGACGACTATAAAAGGGAGAATTGCGTCGGACGGCAGAAAAGATAGCATTTTTGAAGTGCGTTCTACCCCATAAAGTTCTACAAGTTTATCGGTAATATTGAAAAACCCGCCGGCATTGTGTATGGCGATAACGGCATAAAGTAGGGTTGCGAACATCATAATTGTAAACTGGACAATATCCGTGGCGATTACGCTTCTAAGTCCTCCGGTAGTGGAATAGAGCGCTACAAAAATAATCATCATAGATAAGCTTATAATGTTGTTAGTTGTGGCGATGAAGGTTTCATAGCCCGTAACATTGGAAGAGAGTGGAATATTGATGGCTAGAGCCATATTATATATGAATTGATAGAGCCCTGATGGCATCCACAGGTTCCATGGAAGAAATATTTCAAAAATACGGGTAGCTGCAACAAGAACCATGGCCAGAACCACACAATTAATAATGGTTCCGTAGTAGATACCTTTCAGTCCGCGCAAAAGAAGTACTGCATTGCCACTGTAGCGGATCTCTGTAAATTCCGCGTCAGTAATCACTCCGGCTTTTCTCCATGCCTTTCCAAGCAGATAACCCATCATTAAGAAGGCCAACGCATAAATCCAGAGTCTCCAGAGCCCGGCTATACCACTCGTGACAATAAGACCGGTTACAAGCAGAGGTGTATCCGCAGCATACTGTGTAGCCGCCATGCTAATGCCAGCCTTCCAGCCTTTTAAGCTTCTCCCTGCAAGTAAATATTCAGTAAGGTTTTGAGACGCCCTGGTTTTAGAACGAAACCCGGAATATATGGCCTGAGCAATAAAGGCCAGAACAATTATCACATCAATAAAATTCATAACGCGGCAAGCTGCCGTAACCACAATTCGGTATGGAAAACCGAATTGGACGGATGTTTTTACAATCCGCCCGGCAGAGTTGAGGCCAGGGAAGGCCGAAATCAAATGGAGCTACGGCTCCGGTGAAAATAACAAAAAATTCTTCCTAAAAAAAGAAGTTTTTACAATGTAATAGCATAACGAATTACCTTTATCTGGTTGCAGTCTTTCAGGTTGTTATATCAAATGGATTATCTTTTGGCTATTAATTTGTGATCGGAAATGGCTGGGGTGCGAGCCAAAGGCTAGTTACAGTGGGACAATTCGTAAAAGATTAAAACACAAAAGATGACCATTAATAAAAATTGAATTGTAAGTCGGGCTATGTTTTAATTTTAATATGACTCAAGCGCTCAAAACCGATCTTTACCAATTGACTATGATGCAGGCATATTTTGCGGGAAACCACAACCCCTATGCAACGTTTGATTACTTTGTGAGAAATATCCCCTTTGGATCTTACCTGGTGCTTGCCGGTCTTCATTCTGTGCTTTCATATGTTGAAGAATTACGCTTTGATGCTGATGACCTTGAATACCTCGCTGAACAAAATTTTTTTACCCACAGTTTCCTCAAGTATCTTGAAAATTTTTGCTTTACAGGAGAGATGTTCGGAATACCTGAAGGAGAATTGGCTTTTCCTAATGAACCGATTCTACGCGTAAGAGCGCCCATTATGGAAGCGCAGCTCATTGAAAGCTTTGTTCTAAATAAAATAAACTTCTCCAGTCTTATAGCGACTAAAGCTTCCCGCGTGGTATATGCATCAGGAGGAAAACTCGTAGCCGAGTTTGGACTGCGGAGAGCCCAGGGAGAGGCGCAACTTGAGGCAACAAGGGCGTGTTTTATTGGCGGTTGCTCTGCAACTTCCAACGTCTATGCGGGAAAGAATCTGGGAATTCCTGTCACAGGAACTATGGCTCATTCTTATATAACAAGTTTTGAAAACGAAACTGACGCATTCCGCGTATATAGCGAGACTTTTCCTGATAACACCATCTTGCTCATTGATACTTATGATTCTTTAGAAGGCGCGCGCAAGGCTGTTGAGATTGCAAAGGAGATGGAATCCCGGGACAAGCGGCTTAAAGCAGTTCGCCTTGATAGCGGTAATCTTCTCGAGCTTTCTAAAAAAGTGCGCAATATCTTTGATAAAGCCGGATGCTCTTACGTAAAGATTTTTGCGAGTTCTGATCTTAATGAATGGAAGATACAGGAGCTTTTACAAAATGGAGCGTCAATCGACGCGTTCGGAGTGGGAACCGAAATGATAACCGCAAGTCCCACTCCAGCACTTGGCGGTGTTTATAAGCTTGTTGAAATCGAAGATGCTGACGGTAATTTAATCCCAAAAATGAAGCTTTCAAATGAACAGGAGAAAGCAACTTTACCGGGAAGGAAGACAGTATGGCGACTTTATGATTCCTATGGACTGCAAAAAGAGGACGTTATTGCTCTTGACGATGAAAAGATTGATTTTTCAGGAAAGTATAGAAAAATTCACGTGTCATTTGTCGAAAAAGGACAGGTTGTTTACCAAGTTCCAGCTCTGAAGGAGATTCAGCTTCAGGCGCAAAAAAATCTCTCTTTTCTTCCGGAAAAATATAGAGCACTTGATGCTGCTCCATCGTATCCTGTAAAGCTGAGCGCCGGTCTGGAAAAACTTACAAAAGATACCGCCCGTTCTTTGCAAGCACCTGAGTTAAACAAACCAGAAGCAAAATAAAATCAGCAACAAATTCCTTAGTTCACTCTGGAAGTTGAAAATCTTTTCCGGCAAACTGAATATTTGCTTCATCTTCACACCGGGGTGGGGACACGGCATGAACGCCACCGCAGTGGGGACATTTCCCAACAAATGTGCTTAAAATAAACTCGCCGTCACATCCACGGCATTTTGTTTTCAACCCTCCATCAGGAAGTGGTTGGTTTCTCACACCCCCTCCATGGGCGTTATACACAAATTCCACTAACTCTCTGCCTTCAGAAAAGGGTCCTCCTCCCGAAGGACCGCAACTACCGCAATCACTCATAATGTTCGATCTCCTTTATTAGTTAAAACAATTATTTATTGAATCATGCTATTGATGCATAATATCACAGCAAAGCAAACCTGCAACCAAAAAAATGAACTTTTGTGTCGGATGAAAGCATAAAGCGGAGAGGCTCCGCAACCGAATAGAACTTCCGCTCTGATGAGCAAATAAAAAAACTTGTTAAAAAAAAGCTTTTGCACAGTAATAGTATATGGAATGTAAAAGAAAAGTCCCCCGAACAACTGTAAACCTGCCGGTAAAATATGGCCTGGTTAGCTAGGACGACTTTCCCCATCTCCTAGAAAAAATTCGATGGTGGCAAAATCTAATGATATAAGTGCAAGAGGAATACGGTTTACCCAAAAACTCGATTTGACTAAAAAACTATAAAGAAATTACAGGATGGCTCCGTAAAACTCAATTTGGAATTTACACTACCAAATGAAGAAAAATCCATAAACATATTAGCCGGGGTGACTTACTGCGGAGATGATGAAGACAACGAAGACAATATAAAAAATCAATGTATAGGTGTTCATTTTCTTGATATTTTTTCCAATGATTTATCAAGAATTGACATGTATGCACAACCATCTCTTAACCTTACCTGAGTTAAAATGTTTTTTTATCTGATTTAATTATCCAACTTAAAGTTTTTCCAATTTCTATCCTCGTTTGCATTGCGCTTTTCTTCAATCGAACTATCTTCGCCTTTGTGTACTGCGAATTGCTCAAGAAATAAAACTGTGTTATCGTCGCTTTAAAGAGAATAAAGGAATCCATGCTAATAGACTCTCACGTGCATCTGGAGATGCCGCAGTTTGATAAAGACCGCGAAGAGGTTATAAACCGTTTCCTGGATAATGGTGTAGGACTGGTCATTAATATCGGGTCCAACCTTGATAGCAGCAAAAAGGCAGTGGAATTAGCCCGCAACCATGAGTTTATCTATGCAACAGTTGGAATTCATCCACATGAGAGCAGAAACGCAGGCGTTGAAACTTACGCGAAAATTGAAAACCTTTTAAAAAATGAAAAAGTCGTTGCTGTAGGGGAAACAGGCCTGGATTTTTTTAAAAATTATAGCCCACGTGACATCCAGACAAAAGAGTTTATAAAGCATATCCAAATCGCAAAAAAGCACAACAAATCCATTATTGTTCATTGCCGTGAAGCTGAAGATGAGGTTTTATCCATCCTTAAGAACGAATCTGCTAAAGATATTGGCGGAATTATACACTGTTTTTCCGGTAGTATGCAGTTTGCCTTGGAATGCTTGAAATTAGGTTTTTATATTTCATTTTCAGGCAATATTACATATCCAAAAGCAAAAAATTTAAGGGAAGTTGTCAAAATAGTACCTTCCAACAGATTATTGATTGAAACAGATGCTCCTTTCCTTTCCCCTCAATCAAAGCGGGGTAAAAGAAACGAACCAGCATTTGTTCAATATGTAGCGGAAAAGGTTGCTGAACTGAAAATGCTCTCCCTGAAAGATGTTGAGAGAAACATTTCAAGAAACATTCACATCCTTTTTGGTATTGGGGACTACGAAGATAAGCCGAAAACGGCTTATAAAATCAGAAATTCCCTGTATTTAAATATTACAAACCGGTGCACAAACCAGTGTGTATTCTGTGAAAGAGAAACCGATCCTTTTGTTCAGGGACATAACCTGAGACTTGCTAAAGAACCAGGAATCGAGGAATTATGGAAGGAAATCGGAGATCCAACTGAATACTATGAAATAGTTTTTTGCGGTTATGGGGAACCGACGCTTCGTCTGCAGTTAATCCTTGATTTGGCTAAAAAAATAAAGGCGCATCATGGTAAAGTCCGGCTCAATACCAATGGACATGGAAACCTGATCCATAAGCGCGATATCTTGCCTGATTTTGAAGGATTGATAGATACAATTTCCGTAAGTCTAAACGCGGAAAGTGAAATGAAGTACAACGAAATATCTCATCCTGGATTTGAAGGCAATACTTTTGAGGAAGTAAAGCGATTTATCATGGAATCCAAAAAATATGTGCCAAATGTAATTGCAACGGTCGTTGACACACCCAACCAAATAGATATCCCGAAATGCGAGCGAATCGTAAAAAAGGAATTAGGAGTGGAGTTTCGTGTAAGAAGTTATAACGTGGTAGGTTAGTTTAAATGGATTTTAGATCTAGCTTCGAAGATTAGCCCAAAAGAGAGTTCCTTCGAAGACTTCAATTCAAATTGTAGATTAAAAAAAATCTGCAATCAGAAATCCCAAATCTAAAGTTTTTACTTGATGGGGTTTGGCAAATCAATAAACTTCACTTTGATCTTGAATTTTTTTTGTAAATGGTTGCCAAGCGTTTGTATTCCAAACCTTTCCGTAGCATGATGTCCGGCAGCGATATAATGAATTTTCTCCTCCTTACACAGGTGATAAACCCATTCAGTTGCCTCACCTGTTAGAAAAACTTCGGCTTTTTTCTTTATTGCTTCTTTTACTAGTTCAGGAGCTCCACCACTGCATACAGCCACTTTATTTATAGTATTATTACCGAATTTTAACGTAAAGATATCTTTATCAATTATACGCTTCAGTTTTTTTATAAAAACATTAATATCTTCTTTTACTCTTGTATAGCCTATAAAACCGATACTTTTCCCTTCATATGTTCCAAACGGCTCCCGTTTTATAAGGTTCAATTTTTTAATTATTTGAGCATTATTCCCATACACAGGGTGAGCATCCAATGGAAGATGGTATCCGGCTAAAGAGATATTGTTTTTTAACAGTAACGATAACCTTTCTTTAACACTTCCATAGATCACACGGGAATCGGAATCCCAGAGCATCCCATGATGTACCAATACCAAGTTAGCGTTTTCTTCTTTTGCATGATTGAAAAGTTCTAAAGAGGCACTGACACCGGTTACAATTTTTTCAACTGACGTACTTCCTTCCACCTGGAGGCCGATAGGGGAGTGATCTTTAAAATCACCCACTTTTAGTAAAGAGTCCGTATAAGAAATTAAATCTTTAAGTTTAATCTTTTTCATAATGACAGGTTTTTACAAACTTATTATTTTTAGAAGTGCCCTTCCATCCTTAAATCAGTCCAATCTTAATATTAGTATATAGGGCTAGAAACCTTATTGGAAGCAAAAGTATTGATTGAGGAGTGGAGAAAAGGATACAATATGGTATAGAGTCTATCGGCTGAATTCCTCATAACCAAATGTCTGATTTTTATCATAGATCTGATATATGCGTGATCCCTTCTCTCTGGGAAGAACCTTTTGAAATCGCGGAGTTAGAAGCAATTACCGCAAGCGTACCCGTCATCGTAAACGCTGTAGGAAGGCTTAAACAGATAATTAAACACAAGAAAGCAGGTTTTTTGATTTCTCCCGGCAACCCCGATAAATTTTATAACTCAATCATACATTTGGTAACAGATAAAGAATTAAGAAGAGAAATGGAGAAAAGGAGGAAATCAAGAGCAAAAGAATATTCCTAGAGCAATATCATGAAACATTATAAAACTGTCTTTAGCTGAGATTGCTATCATATCAATTTGTGAAACTCGAGAAATTAGTACTCACACCGATAAAATAGGAGTTAGAGTGCAAAAAGAAGCATGTCCTGTATTAAAAAAACGTAGTTTTATAAGAAAAAAATTGTTTATTTGGTCTCTAACACGAGGGTCATCAATTTTAATGTTATGAATATCTTACTTATAAGCCCAAGTACATTACGAAAACCGGATCTTCCGCCCTTGGGCTTACTGTCCATTGGAACAGTTTTAATAAAAAAAGGTTATCACGTAAAGATTCTGGATGCTACGGCTCAATCTCTGTCGGATGAAGCTATAATTCAGATAGCTAATAAATATAATCCCAATTTAATCGGTATATCTACTTTAATAGTCAACGAAAAACAGTCTATTCAATTGGCCAAGAAATTAAAAAAACATTTCGATTGCCCCGTTATTTTTGGAGGACCCCAATCTTCATGCTTTCCGCTTGAAATTCTCCGAAAAGAAGATTCTCTCGATGGGATTGTCATTAAAGAAGGGGAAGATACAATTGTAGAATTATGTGAAGTCCTTAATCAACGACCAGAGTGGAATAAAGTTAATGGACTGATTTATAGAGATGAAAACGGTAAAATTATTTCAAACCAACCTCGAGCACCGATAGAAAATTTGGATAGTTTGCCCATACCTGACCGAAGTTTAGTGAACTTGAATCTTTACCATCCAATCCCGAGCGAATACAGGTCTTTGCCTGCAACGTCTGTTGTAACTTCGAGAGGATGCCCCTACTTATGCACTTATTGCTTTGATGCAGGTAAATTAGCGCAAAAATATCGACGAAGATCCCCTCTTAATGTTATTGATGAAATAGAGCATCTTACAAACAAATATGGTATCCGAGAGATTTCATTCAGAGACGACGAGTTTGTGCTGAATAGTAAGTGGATTTATTCTTTCTGTGACTTAATATTGTCACGAAAAATCAACATTACCTGGTCATGCTACGGTAGAGTGGCTAATGTCAGTCCAAAACTATTACGCGCGATGAAGAAAGCAGGCTGCTGGAGCATCGTTTATGGGATTGAGTCAGGAAATCAAGAATTACTTGATATCATTAAAAAGGGGTTTTCTATTCAACAAGTAAGAAATGCTGTTAAATGGACTCATGAAGCCGATATTGAAACACGGTGTTCTTTCATGTTGGCATTACCTGGAGAAACACCCGAAATGGGATGGAAAACAGTTGATTTTGCAATTGAACTGGATGTTAATTATGCTCAATTCTTTGCAATCAATCCTCTTCCGGGTACTCCTCTTTATGACAATTGTCAAGAATATGGAACCCTAAATCCAAACCTTAATAATTACGGCATCTCCCGTCCATTTCGAGCGCCTTTCGTTCCTTATGCATATAAAAATGAACAAGAGATTCTGCGTTTAGTTAAAAAAGGCCATAGAAAATTTTATTTTCGACCAAACTATTTTTTAAAAGTCATGAAGAAAATAAGAGGATTAGAAGATATTCGAAAGTACTGGAATGGGATAAAGATGGTTTTGGAAGTATAAAAGGAAATATTTCTAATTGAAAAATAAGAGAATATTAATAACCGGCGCGTCGGGATTTATTGGGACGCATTTAACGAAATATTTACTCGAAAAAAATTATGAATTGGAATTAACCTTTTGCAGAAATAAAATTAATAAAGAATTTAAAAAATATACAAACCAGATATCGCTTGATTTAAAGAGAGATGAGGATTTGAAAAATATCCCTAAAAACATTAAAGCGGTATTTCACCTCGCTAACTTTGCTCCCATTGATGATTCACATAACAATTTTCGTGAAACATTTAATATAAATTCTTTCGGAACTTTAAAGCTCTTGGAGACATGTCGCAATAAAGGTGTCCAAAAGTTTATTAATAGCTCCTCCATATCAGTTTATGGCGCTTGTAGAAAAGGAAAAATTAGCGAAAGACATCTTCCGAAGCCAGACTCATATTACGGAATAAGCAAACTTATGGGAGAATTATATTGTGAAAGATTTAACAAATTAAGCAAATTAAGCGTCATTTCTTTAAGATATTCTTCCGTCTATGGCGCAGGTCAAAAGCCGAATACAGTGCTTCCTATTTTCATTAATAATGCGCTGAAAAATAAAAAAATTGAAATTCATGGCAAAGGCACAAAAACTCAAGATTTTGTTTATATAAAAGATGTTCTTGATGCCAATTATCTTGCCCTTCATTCGAATAAAAGTGGACCATTTAATATTGCATCCGGCAAAGGAACTAATGTCATGAATCTCGCTATTCTGATAAAAAAATATTTTTCATCAGGAAAATCTGAAATTCTTTTAAACAACAAAAGGCAGGGAGATAATACGAATTACTATTTTAACATTTCAAAAGCGAGAAAGAACTTAGGCTATAAAGTAAGATACCCAATTAAAAAAGGATTGTGCGATTACAAAAAAACCTGCTCTCCAGTATTACCCATTGATCGGGTTTTATGATGGAGTAAAATGCATCCTCGCATTTTTAATCCCCCTTATCAAAGGAGGATTAATGGGGCTGTTATTGGCAACGCCAACAGGTGTTGCGCTCCAAAATAATCGCTCAACTCAGATAATATAAATATAGCAATGGAGGACTTGTATAATTAAAAGATGATAATAGGCGGATTACAACCAAGCTACTTGCCCTGGTTAGGGTATTTTGAGCAGATTCACAAAACTGATTTATTCATTCTTTGTGATGAACTTCAGTATGAAAAATATTCTTGGAGAAATAGAAACAGGATCAGAAACAAACACAGCTTGATGTGGTTGATCGTTCCTGTTGAATCTTCTCATGTTCCGGGAAAACCGATAAAAGATATAAGAGTCGATTATAGTACTAACTGGCAGAAAAAGCACTGGTTGTCTTTATTTTATAACTATAGTAATTCCCCTTTTTTTAAAAATTACATGGGTTTTTTCGAGGACGTGTTAAAAAAAAAATGGGAGTATTTGTCTGACCTGAACATAGAAATTACAAGGGAGCTTTGCCGGTATTTAAATATAGAAACCGAGATTGTCGTGTCCTCTCAAATTAAGCTGGAGGATAAATTCCACAGAAATTACAAAAACGGAGACGCTACGGATAGGATAATTTTTTTTTGCAAGGAATTTGGAGTTAGTACTTTTTATGAAGGAAAGGCGGGGGAAAATTATATTAATGAAGAGAAATTAGCAAAAGAATCAATAAAACTTGAATACCAGAATTACCAGCATCCGTTTTATCCCCAGACAGGCAACGATTTTATTTCACATTTGTCAGTAGTAGATTTATTGTTTAACTGTGGCGAAAAAAGCTTGGATATTCTCCTTAACAAAACGATCAAGTCTTGATGATCACTTTTTATTTTCCTCAAAGGATCAACATAGAAGTCACTAACCATTGCAATTACTTATGCGTAATGTGCCCTCAGAGCGTTCAGATCAAGGAAAAAGGCTATATAAATCCGGGGCTCTATAAAAATATAAGTGACTAATTTTTAAATTAAGAATACAATCTTCAGGCTTCACTTATCGGACAAACCACCCGTTGCTTCTTTTGATTTTTCTGAAACAGAAGAGATGGAATCCCTCATAATCTCAATGGTCTTATCCTGGCCTATCATTATAATAAAGCTGCTTAGCCTGGGACCTCTATCCTGCCCTATCAGAGCATGATAAATTGTTTTGAAAAAAGATTGCGGTTTAATATTACTTTTTCTTGCTATTTCATAAACAGCAGTCTGAATTTCCTCTGCCGACACATTGGTATTAAGAAATTCAATGAACTGTTCCAAACAGGAAATTTCCTCATCCGAAAATATAATCTCATGTTTCCGGGTACTTACAAAATCATGATAGTATCTCCCTGCTTTGTCTATCAATTCATTAAAAAAGCTGCTGGACAGATCTTTCTCCGTCAAATCAACCTGTTTTGTTAAGTAATTTTTAATCATATCTCTATCATCGGACTTGAGAGCTGCCATCAGGTTGCATATCAGCATATAGCTGATATGCGGAAAAATTTTCCCTTCAGCATGATAATTGGTAATGAAATTAAACTCATGTCCTTCCTTGTGAGACCCGTTGTGATAATCCCTGGACATCAATACAAGGTCATCAACATAAGTAGGTATAATTTTAAATGATAGTTCCTTTGCTTTTCTCGGCCTTCTGTACATTAATAAATTCAGTGATTCGATAGTTCCATACTTCAACCACTCTTCAACAGTAAGTCCCCTGCCTACAGATTTAGATATTTTTGTTCCGTCTTCGTCCAGAAACATTTCATAAAACATACTTTCAGGTTCTTTAATGTGAAATACCCTGTTCATAATCTTTTTCCCTATCACAAAGGAATCTATAAGGTCTTTGCCATACAACTCATAATCAACACCTAACGCATGCCACCTCAAAGGCCAGTCAACCCGCCAAGTCATTTTCCCATGACCTTTCAAGGCTGTCTGTGAGCCTACATGTCCGCACCCGTGAATTAACCCGTGACTTTTTTTACATTCATATTCAACCGTAAAGTCATCCAGGTTCACGTCTTTAACGACAGTGGTCAAAACCTTTCCGCACTTTTCACAAACAGGGAAAAAGGGGTACCAATTCCGGAGCGTATCTTTAGACAAAGTAGGCGCTATTGTTTCTTCAAGTTTTTTATAGCTTTTCAATAAAATCTTGATGCCTTCATCAAACTCTCCGTTTTCATATGTCTCTTTTGACGATTTGAACTGGTAGTCTATTTCCATCCATCCAAGCATCTCCTTGAGTTTGTTATTCATATATGCTGAAAAAGATGGAGTCTCTTCGTAAGGGTCGGGAATGGATGATACCGGCTTTCCAAGATGTTCATTAAGCCAAGCAGGCATTCCTTCAGGAACCTTGCGCAAACCGTCTAAATCATCAGAAAAAGCAATCAGTTTGGTTTTAAAACCAAACTCTTTTAAGGCGTTAATAATAAATTCAGTTCTTACAACTTCTCCAAATGTCCCAATATGCGGTAATCCGGAAGGACCGAACCCGCTTTCAAAAGTATAAACATGCTCAGTATTATAATCATACCGCTTTAAAACTTTCTTAGCTTCAACGAAAGGCCATAGTTTCCTTTTCTCGATACCTGTTTTCATTTAAATATCACCATATTTATTGTTTTACTTGTTACAGATTTATATACCTGTTTTAGCCATATCCTGCATAAGCTTCTTTTGTGCTTTCGTCAATTTTTTTGGAACCGAAATAATTAATTTTATATACAAATCACCGTTACCCTTTCCTCTAAAAACAGGCATCCCCTGTCCTTTGAGTCTCATCCTGGTATTGCTCTGGGTACCCGCTGGAATTTTCATCTTTTTATTTCTACTCATTGTAGGGATATCGAGATACGTTCCTAAAACCGCTTCTGAAAACTTAATCTCTTTTTCAGTGAAGAGATCATTGCCTTCTCTTTTAAACACCGGGTGATTCTGAATCTTGATGTTTAAAAAAAGATCTCCTGCCGGAAGACCGGGAATATCGCTAAGTCCTTTGCCTGCTAATCTAAGTTTTTGTCCATCCGCAATACCGGATGGAATTTTAACCTTGATCTCTTTTTTTTCTTTACCTCCTCGGTAAACAACCTGTTTCTCTCCACCTGAGGCCGCCTCTTCAAGGGATAAAGATAGTTCATAGTCCAAGTCCGTCCCTTTGGTAGGCTGATTCATATATCCCTGTCGAAATCGGTTGTTAAAGTCAAATTTAGAATCAAATCCTGAACCTTGCTGCCCAAATGGAGGGCGGCTTGAACCCTGTCTTCTAGTTCCAAAAAACTGGCTGAAAATATCCTCTCCCCCAAAACCCATGTCTTTAAATATATTTCCAAGGTCAATATTCCTAAAGATATCGTCCTGGCTAAATCGCTGGTGAAATCCCTCCGCACCAAACATATCATACTGTTTCCTTTTTTTAGGATCGCTTAAAACAGCATAGGCTTCATTGACCTCCTTAAATTTTTCTTCCGCCCTTTTATCCCCCTTATGACGATCAGGGTGGTATTTCATAGCCATGTTTCTAAAGGCTTTTTTAATTTCACTACTTTCAGCGCTTTTTGAAACACCAAGTATTTTATAATAATCTTTCGCAGCCATATTTATTTTTTCTTAAATTCTATTTTTCCGTTTTTAAGAAATACTTCAATTTTGTCTCCGCTTTCAAATTCATTGCCAATTACCTTTAAAGACAAAGGATTTTCGATCTGCCTTTCTATTTCTCGCTTCAAGGGTCTGGCGCCATATATAGGAGTATAGCCGTCAGACACAATTTTATCCCTGGCATCATTCTTCACTTTAATAGTAAAACCCCTTTCTGACAGGCGTTCCGAGAGCTTATTTATTAACATGTCGGCAATCTCGGTGATGTGTTTTTTATTCAACTGGTGAAAAACAATTAAATCGTCAAGACGGTTTAGAAACTCAGGTTTAAAAAATTTTTTTACTTCTCCTATTACAAGGTGTTTTACTTCAGAATATGTTTTACTGCTCCGGTCTTTCCCAAAACCGATATTTGCTTTATTGTTTATTAGCAATGAACTGCCGATATTGGAAGTTCCAATAATTATAGAGTTTTTAAAGCTGACAGTTCTTCCATGCGCATCCGTCAAACGGCCATCGTCCAGTATCTGAAGCAATAGATTAAAAACATCAGGATGAGCTTTTTCCAGTTCATCTAAAAGGACAATGGAATAGGGATTTCTGCGTACCCTTTCAGTCAACTGCCCTCCTTCATCATAGCCGACATAACCGGGCGGGGAACCGATTATTTTGGAGGCCGTATGTCGTTCCATATATTCTGACATGTCCAGGCGGATAATCTTGTTTTCATCATCCATTAAGAACTCGGCAAGGGCTTTGGCCAGCTCTGTCTTTCCTACCCCGGTTGGTCCGAGAAAAAGAAATGTTCCAATCGGACTATCTTTTTCCTTTAATCCAGCCCGGTTCCTTCTAATAGCATTGCTAATAGCGAGAATCGCGTTATCCTGTCCTACTATTCTTTTATGCAGATTATCTTCCATGTGGGTCAGCTTTTGAGATTCGGTTTCTACAAGTTTAGTAATAGGAATTCTTGTCCATGAAGAGACAACGCGAGCAATATCCTCTTCATTAACACATGAATCTGTCTTACTCAATTTTTCAGACCATTGCTTTTTCTCTGTTTTTAGCTTTTTTTCAGTTTCCAAGAGTTCCTGCTGCAATTTAGCCACCTCTTCAAATTTCTGATTCATGAAATGATCTTTTTGGGTTTGCAGTAATTCTTTCCTTTTCCTCTCAAGACTACTGACTTCAGGTGGAACAAAAATAAGATCCAGATGTTTTTTGGAGCCTGCTTCATCCAGAAGATCTACCGCCTTATCTGGCATGCGGCGATCCGCTATATATTTTTCTGAAAGTTTAGCGGCTGCGTGTATCGCCTCTGGAATGTAAGAAATCTCATGATGTCGTTCATATCGGTTTTTCAAACCATTCAATATGGCAATTGTCTGCTTGTGATTAGGCTCTTCCACAATAATCGATTGAAAACGTCTTTCTAATGCTTTGTCTTGTTCTATCGATTTTTTGTATTCGTCCAGAGTTGTTGCTCCTATACACTGAAGTTGTCCTCTTGCTAAAGCGGATTTAAGCATATTTGATGCATCCACTCCGCCGCCGGTTGCTCCGGCTCCAACAATTGTATGAATTTCATCAATAAAAAGAATTACCTGTCCTTTTGAAGCAACTACTTCATCCCGTACTGCTTTCATGCGCTCTTCAAATTCTCCCCTCATTTTTGCCCCTGCTATAAGTTCCGCCATCTCTAATATTTTTACTTTTTTATTAAGTAGAGAGCCTGGGACTTCGGCATTAGCTATTTGTTGGGCCAGCCCTTCAATGATAACAGTTTTCCCTACTCCCGGTTCTCCGATTAAAACGGGATTGTTCTTTTTTCTACGCGACAGGATTTGTATTATCCTGTGGATTTCTTCCTGACGACCTATAACAGGGTCTAATGTTCCTTCCCTAGCCATATCGGTCAGATCGGTTGTAAACTGGTTTAATATATCGAGTTTTCCTTCGGCATGCCTGTCGGTAATTTTTCTGCCGCTTCTGATGCGCTCTAGCCCTTCTCTAAAATTTTCATATGTCAAACCAACTTCAGTGAGAATTTCAGACGCTTTACCAATAATGGGGTTAAACATAGTTAAGAACATAATTCCAGCGCTTATAAACTTGTCTTCATGTTTTTGTGATTCTTCTAATGCGCTTTCAAAAAGGATTTCTGTTTCTTTCGCAAAAGCTATTTGCGAAACATCTTTCATATTAAGCTTTGTCATTCCTTCCTGGATGTCATAAATTTTGTTAACTATTTTCTCCTTTATTGCCTGGGGATCATCTTCAATTGATTCCAGAATTCTCATTACTATCGAATCTTCTTCTTCCAATAGGCCAAGCATTATAAACTCCGGAGTTAGCATATTTTGCCGAAGATTAATCATTTCCATTGTTGCTATGTTCAATGCTTCAATCACTTTTTCTGTAAAATGTCTGAGATATTTTTGAAACATTCACCCTCCCCTTTTTTAAATGACTGGTTACCTTAATTATATCCGTATCATATCTATTTTAACAAACCTTTAAGGTGCAAAACCACCGATTCTCCTAACGCCTTCAAGTTGTATCCGCCTTCTAAAACCGAAAGGATTCTTCCTTCGCAAACTGATTCAGCGGCTTCACACACCAAACGTGTCATCTGGTAAAAACCGTTTGATGTAACATTCATTGCAGCCAGGATATCTTTTTCATGAGCATCAAACCCGGCTGAAATAATAATTAAATCCGGTCTATATTTTAATAATTCCGGGACTATTTTTTTTTCAAAAATTAACAAGTAAGTTTCGTTTCCTTCATGCGGATTTAATGGGAAATTGAGCGTAAATCCATTGCCTTCACCACAACCTGTTTCATTAGAACTGCCAGACCCGGGATAGAAAGGATACAGGTGCAATGAAGTATAAAAAACATCTGAATCCGTATAAAAAGCATTTTGAGTTCCATTTCCATGATGAACATCCCAGTCGATAATAAATACCTTTTTAAGACCGAGATTACTAACAGCGAACCGAGCGGCAATCGCAACATTATTGAAAAGGCAAAACCCCATTGCCCTGTTGGATTCCGCATGATGACCCGGGGGACGCACAGCACAGAATCCATTCTTTAGTGTTCCATCATGGATAAGGCTTAACACTTTCAAGACGCCCCCTGTTGCCCATAGCGCTGTATCATACGATTTTTTACATATCATGGTATCGGCATTAATAAACCTGTCACCATGCTTGCAGGAGTTCATGACAGACTTAATATATTCCGGTAAGTGGATTAAAGTTATTTGTTCCAGAGTTGCTTCTTCTGGTTCCACAAAAACAAGGTCTTTCTTTATTTTACTGGAATCCACAGCAGATTTAATTGCCTTTAAACGCTCAGAACATTCCGGGTGATCGCCTGTCTCATGATCCAAAAATATTTCTGAAAAGAGAAACCCAGTTTTATTCACAATAGTTCTATAGTATAGTATTGAAGCTCCCCATAGCAAGCTACTGAGAATCTTCACAATTTTACCATGATGGTAAAACTGGATGGCTTTTAAAAAGTCACCCGAAGGGTGAAACCATGGATGATCGAAGTCAATGTAGAGTATGGTTTCATTTTAAGTTCGCTCACTAACCCCGCAGCAAAGCTGCGGGAATTGCGCTCGCTGAACACTTTCAAAAAATAAGATACAATTTTTTTAATTATGAATCCTGAAAAAGACAAACTTCTGGAAATTTTACAGCAACCCGGTTCTGAAAAGCGGAAGTCCGTGTTAAAGGATTTCTCTACTCTTTTCCCGGCAGATATCGCTGAAATAATAAACAGACTGAATGAAAAAAGAAAAAAAATAATTTTTTCCTGCCTTTCTCCAGAGTTAGCTTCTGATGTTCTACTTGAGTTAGATGAAAAATCCAAATTTTTAATCATCGAGGATGTTGATGATAAAAAATTGATCTCTATTGTCGAAGAGATGGAATCAGACGATGCCGCTGATTTCATCGCTGACCTTCCAAAGGAAGATGCAAAAAACGTCCTGAATTCAATTCCTGCAGAAGAATCAATAGAAGTAAAAAAACTTCTAGAATATCCGGAAGATTCCGCTGGTGGTATCATGCAAACTGAGTTGGTTTCAATGAGAGAAACCTCGACTGTTAGAGAAGCCATTAGCAGGGTAAAGTCTATCTCCACAGAAGTGGAAGATATACATAACGTTTTTGTTGTCAACAGAAACGGCAAATTGACCGGCATATTGCCGATCAACAGGCTGCTTCTTCATCCTTCAAATACCCCTGTTAAACGCTTAATGAACAAAGACCCCATTGCCGTTAAAACCACGGTAGATCAGGAAGAAGTAGCGCTCATATTTAAAAAATATGATCTGATTTCCCTGCCGGTTGTAGACATCAAAGGAAAATTGACGGGCCGTATCTTAGTTGATGACATAGTAGATGTATTGGAAGAAGAAGCCTCGGAAGATATTTTAACAATAGCTGGAACAGACGAAGAGGAACTTCTTTTTTCTCACACTATTTTTAAAGTTGCAGGATTTCGCCTTCCCTGGCTTATATATTCTCTGGCGGGAGGACTAATCACCGGATCATTAATATGGATATTTAAAATCACTTTGAAAGAGGTTATCTCACTCGCTGTATTTATTCCTATTATAATGGGTATGGGTGGCAATGTTGGAACTCAATCCTCTGCCATTGTTGTGCGGGGTCTCGCGACAGGTCGTATCAATATATCAAACTTTGCTAAATTGTTGTTAAAAGAATGCGGCGTCGGACTTTTTATGGGTCTTATCTGCGGTTCTATTGCAGGATTGATTGCCAGGATGTGGCATGGGGACCCGTGGTTAGGCATTGTAGTCGGGTTCTCTATGTTTTTAGCTATTGTTGTCGCTGCTTTGCTTGGCTCCATGATACCTATGATTTTTCACCACCTAAAAATAGACCCTGCTATTGCAGCAGGCCCTATTGTTTTAGCCATTAATGATATTGTTGGTCTTTTAATCTTCTTTGGATTGGCTACTATGTTGCTCGGCTTTATACATTAGCCCTGTTTTTAAATTCAAAAAGCAAAGTTCATCATACCGTTATTACTAACTTGTACAACTTAAAATAAAGGTTGCGCACAGCACATTAAACAATAATAACAAACTAAATTTATAATTAAAAAAGAACTTGACATTTCCTTAAATTTTAGTAGACAATATGTGTCGAATATGTCGGTATATCTACAAGAAAGAGACTTTAAAAGAGTGAAAGTAAATGAAGTATTATACTATTGTAGTACTCCCTGAGGCTGCAGGTAAGCCAAAGAAATTTCGGTTTTATAAATTTCTTTTTAAAGGGTTTTTCGTAGTTTCCATCCTTTTAATTTGCACCTCGCTATTTTTTACTCATCGCTATTCTGTTATAAGCAAAGAAGCTAAGGAAGTTACCAAACTTAGAACAAAGACCATTGCCCAAAAACTGCAGATTCAGAAATTTGTAAAACAGGTTCAAAAATTTAAAAAACAGATGGTGCATCTCGAAAAGTTCGATAGAAAACTTCGTACTGCCACTGCTATAGGTAAACCTGAAGAAACAATCCAAAAAAAGTGGGGTATAGGTGGCACATCTGAGGAAAATTTAACCGTCGCAAAACTTTCTACAAACGCAACCACGCTTGAACGATTGTCTGCTGATTTGGAGCAGTTAAAGGCTCAAGCAGATTTGCAGGAAATAAGTTTCTTTCAATTAGACCAATTTTTTAAAGACCGCCAGTCACTTCTCTCCTCAACTCCTTCTATTTGGCCAACTAAAGGTTGGGTTACATCCGGTTTCGGGTACAGGAAATCACCTTATACCGGAGTCAGGGAAATGCATGAAGGTCTCGATATAGCTTCACGAATGCATTCCAATGTAATTGCGCCTGCTGACGGCATTGTGATCCGGTCAGGACGGGATCACGGTTTAGGTGTGTTAATAGAAATTGACCATGGCTATGGCGTCGTATCCCGGTACGGTCATAACTCTAAAAACATTGTGAAGGTAGGCGATCATGTAGTAAGAGGCCAAAAAGTTGCTTATGTAGGAAATACAGGACGAAGCACAGGACCTCACCTGCATTACGAAGTTTTGCTTAATGGTATTCCTGTTAACCCTATGAGATATATTTTTGAGTAAGGTTTTTTAAGTTAATTTATTACATAACTGATACAAACCTAAAACCCGATCTTGTTAACGCATAAACACGATCGGGTTTTTTGTTTTTATAATCTTTTTGGTTCCAAATCAAATAATGCTGGAAGAAATATAAAAATTTTTACTACCTTAATCTTACTGGAGCTGCTTCGAACCATGCGAAAATTATTATTTAAAATTTTCAGCAATTTATCTGTTTGTGGTTTTGCCGCTCTCTGTCTTCTCTGTTTTTTTCAAACACTGGGCTTATCTTACGCAGAAGAAACTCGTTTCACAAAAGCAAGAGAACTAATGATAGCAAAAGATCTCAAGGGACGGGATATCAAAGATTCTAAAGTCTTGGACGCCATGAGACAGGTAAAAAGACATCTTTTCGTGGACAAGCAGCTTCAAAAAGCGGCATATTCAGACCACCCGCTTCCCATAGGAGAAGGTCAAACTATTTCTCAACCCTATATTGTAGCTCTGATGACTCAGATTTTGAATGTGTCACCGGGAGAAAAGGTGCTGGAAATAGGGACCGGGTCGGGATACCAAGCTGCGGTCCTCGCAAAGTTAACGGATTATGTCTTTTCTTTAGAAATTAAAAAAGGATTGCATGAAAAAGCTAATAAACGATTTAAAAAGCTGGGTTATAATACAACAAAATTAAAATACGGAGACGGTTATTTTGGTTGGGAAGAGTATGCCCCTTTTGATGCTATTATAATAACCGCCGCGGCAAACCATATTCCACCGCCATTAATCAAGCAGCTAAAAACTGGTGGAAGGCTCATTCTGCCTCTCGGTAATACAACTTTATATCAAACCCTGACTCTGATAACTAAATCAGAAAAAGATTTAAAAGTCCGGCATTTTAGTGGAGTGGTCTTCGTTCCTATGACCGGAAAAATGCAAAAATAATTATTATCTTGTTTATCCTCTTTATCCTGTCTAATATATTTAGTCAATGATTACATAATTTGGGGAGTATATGAACAACAAAAAAGTTGTCCTGGCGTACTCCGGTGGACTTGATACATCAATAATTGTTCACTGGCTGGCAAAACAGGGATACAAAGTTATTGGCCTGCTAATTAACCTTGGCCAGAGAGTAGAAGACTTGGATTCTATTCGCGAGAAAGGTATAAACGCGGGAGCAGAGAAAGTACTGCTTGAAGACGCCAGGGAGGAATTTGTGTCTGATTATGTTTTTCCGGCTATCCAGGCCAATGCTGTTTATGAGGGAACATATTTATTAGGAACATCGATTGCCCGGCCTTTAATCGCAAAAAAACAGATTAAAATCGCGGAATCCGAAGGCGCTCAATACGTTTCTCATGGAGCTACAGGTAAAGGGAATGATCAGGTACGGTTTGAACTATCCTATTATGCCCTGAACCCAGATATAAAAGTTATTGCACCATGGAGAGATGAAAAATTTTTAGTTGAATTTCCGGGACGCCAGGAGATGATTGCATATGCGAAGAAAAATAATATCCCTGTAAAGGCAACAAAAAATAAACCGTGGAGTTCCGACGAGAACCTGATGCATATCAGTTTTGAAGCCGGGATGCTTGAAGATCCGTGGGAAAAGCCGCTTGAAGAAATGTTTGAATATTCTGTATCGCCCCAAAAAGCTCCGGACAAAGCATCTGAGATTTTAATTGATTTTGAAAACGGAATACCCATATCCGTTAACAGCGAAAAAATGTCTCCGGCAAAACTACTTGCTTACTTAAATAAACTCGGCGGAGAAAATGGAATCGGCAGAGTGGATATGGTGGAATCACGGTTCGTGGGTATGAAATCCCGCGGAGTTTACGAGACCCCGGGAGGAACTATTCTCCATGCGACCCACAGAGCCATAGAATCAATTACTATAGACAGGGACGTCATGAATCTGAAAGATTCGTTGATGCCAAGAATCGCCGGTTTAATATATAACGGGTTCTGGTTTTCTCCTGAAATGAAATTGCTAAAAAATATGATTTCCGAAAGTCAGAAAGGTGTAACAGGTGAAGTACGAATAGAACTGTACAAAGGAAACTGTACCGTCACTGGGAAAAAAGCTCCAAAATCTCTTTACAATAAAGACATTGCTTCAATGGACAAAGGATTTGAGAAATATAATCCTAAAGATGCCGAAGGATTTATTAATATTAACGCTCTCCCTTTAAAAAGCCAAAAAGTAAAAACAGATTAAACTTTTTTAACACTTCAAATCAGCGGCACTGTTCACTGCGTCCGCTAGATTTAATTGTTATGCTACTAATCGTTTAACATAGAAGCATAGGATAATTCCTTGGTTTTCTCAATATAGTCAATCATGCTTCGTCATCAGGTTTTGTAAGCAGACTAATGTTTCTTGGCAACTCATTTATATACTCGGATAGAGTAGCTCGCAAACTTTCAATATCCGTATTAAGAAACTCAAGTTCAGGTTTTAAGCAACTTACTGTTTTTTTATATAAAAAGTGGTGCTAACACAAGGGATACAACGGACATGAGTTTAATGAGAATATTCATTGAGGGTCCTGATGTGTCTTTAAAGGGATCGCCAACCGTGTCCCCTACTACCGCGGCTTTGTGAGGGTCCGATCCTTTTCCGCCAAGGTTTCCTGATTCTATATATTTCTTGGCATTATCCCACGCTCCACCGCCGTTAGACATCATTAAAGCTAATAACACCCCGCAGAGCGTGGCTCCTGCCAGCATTCCTCCTAAGGCTTCTTTCCCCAGGATAAGCCCTACAAGCAACGGAGCAACAATAGCAATAAGGCCGGGGAGAATCATTTCTTTCAAAGCTGCTTGAGTGCTGATGTCAACACATCTCGCGGAATCTGGTTTTCCCTTTCCCTTCATTAAACCGGGAATTTCTTTAAACTGCCTTCGGATTTCCTCCACCATTATTCCCGCGGCCTTTCCAACGGATGTCATGGTAAGGGAGGCAATGAGAAAAGGAATGCCGCCACCAATAAACAGGCCGATGACAACTGTTGGCTGAATGATATCAATTGACTTCAAATCAACCGCTTTAGTATAGGCGGAAAAAAGCGCTAACGCTGTTAGTGCGGCTGAACCAATGGCAAACCCTTTTCCTATTGCAGCGGTAGTATTGCCAAGAGCATCCAGTCCGTCTGTGATTTTTCGGGTTTCCGGACCTAATCCAGCCATTTCAGAAATTCCGCCCGCGTTATCCGCTATAGGGCCATAAGCATCGACTGACATGGTTATCCCGACTGTAGCAAGCATCCCCACAGCGGATAATCCAATTCCGTAAAGCCCGGCAAATTTAAAAGCAATATAAGTAGCAACACAAATAATCCCTATGGGAATGGTTGTACTGGCCATACCCACTGCCAAACCTGTTATGATCAAGGTTGCCGGTCCTGTTTTGGCGGATTCAGCAATTGTCCTTATGGGTTTTCCTGCCGTATAATATTCTGTAATTAAACCGATTAATATTCCAGCTATACAGCCTGAGAAGAGGGCAATGAACACTCCTGTGCCAATGCCCATTGCTATGATGACGAAATAAGCGGCCACAAGCAAAATACCGGCGCTGATAAAGGTGGAATACCTTAAGACCGACGCGGGGTCTAAATGTTCCAAGATTTTTATGGACTTGATTCCTGCTAATGAAGCAACAAGCCCAATCATAACGATTAGAATAGGCAATGCCATGAGTTTTGTAACAATATTCGGATCCGCGGTATTGCCGATAAATGAGGCTGTAGCGCCAAGAGCGATAGTGGCAATAATAGAGCCGACATAGGATTCAAAAATATCCGCTCCCATGCCCGCAGTATCGCCGACACAGTCACCAACATTATCCGCTATTACACCGGGGTTTCTGGGGTCGTCTTCCGGGATTCCAGCCTCTATTTTCCCCACCAGGTCTGCTCCGACATCAGCGGTTTTTGTATATATGCCGCCTCCAACTCTGGCAAACAGGGCAATAGAGCTGGCACCCATGGCAAAACCGCTGATAACCATTGCGGCAGGATTATGAAAAAACCAGAATAGAATCCCTATTCCGAGGAGGCCGAGGCTGGCGACGGATAATCCCATAACAGCACCACCTGAAAAAGCGATATTCAGCGCCTCTGCCTGCCCTTCTGATGCCGCAGCCTGTGACGTCCGCACATTGGCCTTTGTGGCGGCGGACATGCCAAAAAAACCTGCTAACATGGAACAGCAGGCGCCTACGAGAAACGCCACACCAGTCCAGAAATTTATAAAAATGGCCAGCAGAGCAAAAACTATTCCGATGAAATACTTTAATATGTTGTATTCTCTTTTCAAGAAAACCATGGCGCCTTCATGGATAGAGTCGGAAATCTCTATCATCTTATCTGAACCGGCAGGCTTTTCTTCTATATAATTGTAAATTTTCCAGGCAGCGAATAAGCCGAAGATTCCAAGAAATGGGGCCATGTATGCTAAAGTTGACGACATAATTTAATTCTCCTTTGTTAAAAAAATTTAATAAAAAATTATTTTAAAAAATCCTCTATTTTCTGAACAGCAACCTCTATGGGTTCTGTCAAAGTAACCTTTTCTTCTTTTGAAAAAGGTGTCAATACCCAATCCGATATATCGGAATTATCATCCGGACGTCCTATTCCAACTCTTATTCTTGAAAAATCCCTGCTTCCAAAAGATTGAATAATTGATCTAATGCCCAGGTGCCCTGCATCGCCTCCTCCTGTTTTCTTTTTGACCTTTCCAAGTGCCAGATCTATATCGTCATGAACTACGAGTAAATCTTCAAGTTCAACAGAATATTTTTTAAAAAATTTTTTTACTGCCCCCCCGCTCAGGTTCATAAATGTAAGCGGCTTTATAATTAGAACGTCAACATCCTGAATGGCGCCCTTGCCAAAAACGGCTTTATATTTAACATCTTTAACACGGATACGGTGTTTTTTTGAAAATTGATCAACAACCATAAACCCGACATTATGCCTTGTTTTTTTGTAATTATTTCCGACATTGCCAAGCCCAACAATCACCTTCACGTGAATACCTTTAGGAGTTCTTAAAAAAGGCAGGAAAGAAAACACGAATCTCAATATTCCTACAACTTCATTCAGTTAAGATACTTTTTGGCTCTATTCCATTGCGGCTCGCACAAAATAACGGAATGTTGGTGGTTCGACAAGCGTTCGACTTAGATCACGCTGAAGGCTCACCATAACAGTTGTCATATCACTTGACCTTGCCGAATGGCCACCACTCCTTTGTTCCAGTATTCCACTTTGCAAAATGCGTCCGGATTTTCTCTACTTTTTTTGATCTTTTTCCTTGTCTTGTCCCTTATCGTCGGCAGTCTTTTCTTTAGCATCCGCAGCGCCCCCTGCAGGAGCTTCTCCAGCAACCGACTCTTCCGCTGCCGCAGCTTCCTCTTCTTCTGCTTCTTTACTCTTTTCAGCTTCAGGCAAATTGACCGAGCAAATCGTTTCATCGGGATTGCTAAGAACGGTGACGCCGTCAGGCACTTCAATATCCCTCACATGCAAATTATGTCCCACATCCAGGTTAGACACATCGATTTTAATAGTTTCAGGGATAGATTCCGGCAAACATTCCACTTTTAGCTCTCGTAAAATGTGAGTCAAAATGCCCCCCATTTTAATCCCAACGGGTTGGCCTGTTTCCTCGATAGGGACACTAATTTTTATTTTCTTTTTCATAGATATTTCAAATAAGTCCACATGTAAAAAATTTCTGGTGATTACATCTCTCTGGAGTTCTTTAATAACAACCTTTCTGTCTTTACTTTTTTCTACCTTGAGATTAAAAATCGCGTTGGCTGTTGCTTTTTGCAAAAGCCTGGCCATGTTATCATGGTTAATAGTTACCATAAGATTTCCTTTGTTGCCATAAACTATCCCAGGTATCAAACCATTTTTTCTTAACCGCTTTGCTTTTCCTTTTCCTGTTTCAGTTCTTAAGCTCCCTTGCAATTCTAATTCTTTCATAATAAATCCCTCTGTTTAAATTATTTTTTTATGCCGTGCTGTTAATCAAATAAACAACTGACGGAACCTTCTTTATGAATTCTTTTAATTGCTTCTCCTAAAAGTGAGGCAATTGACAATATCTTGATTTTTTTACAAACTTTTTCTTTTCCGTTTAACGGGATCGTGTTAACAACAAGCACCTGCTTAATATTAGCACCTGAGAGTCGCTCTATAGCCGGACCGGAAAGAACCGGATGGGTACATATAGCATATACTGCCCGCGCGCCTTTATCAACCAATGCTCTCGTGGCTTCTGTTATTGTTCCTGCCGTATCAATCATGTCATCCACGATAAAGACGTTTTTGTTCTTAACATTTCCTATAATATGCATTGCCTGCGCGACGCCCGGTTTATCTCTTCTTTTATCAATTATCGCCAGTTTTGCCGAGAGCCTTTTAGCAAACGCCCTTGCCCTCTCAACGCCTCCAGCATCAGGGGAAACAACAACAAGATTTTTTAATTTCAGACCTTTAATATATTTGACTAAAATCGGCATAGCATAAAGATGGTCTACAGGAATATTAAAAAAACCCTGAATCTGGCCAGCATGAAGGTCAACGGTTAAGACCCTGTTAGCTCCGGAAGAATAAATCAAATCTGCGACGAGTTTAGATGTTATGGGAACACGCGATTCAGCTTTGCGGTCCTGCCTTGCATAACCATAATAGGGAATAACTGCCGTGATTCTTTTTGCTGAAGATCTTTTTATGGCATCGATCATAATCAATAATTCCATGAGGTTTTCATTCCCTGGATGGCAGGTAGACTGAACGATGAATACATCTCTCCCCCGCACATTTTCCTGAATCTTGACTATAATTTCTCCATCGGAAAAATTAGCTACATTAGACTTCCCGAGCGGAAGTTTAAGGTATTTGCAAATTGCTTTCGACAGAGGCAGGTTCGACCTGCCGGAAAATAATACTAATTGTTTATCCATAGTTAAAAAGAGTTATGTATTAAATTTGTTGTTCACCTTAACTGGGGCGGGAGGATTCGAACCTCCGAATGCGGGAATCAAAATCCCGTGTCTTACCGCTTGACGACGCCCCAAATTTTTTGCTCAGGGTACAAACATGCATAATAAAAAAATGAAAAAGGAATTTAGAGCAAGATTAGCTGTGGATTATGCGTTCAGGTAAGCTCCGGTTGAAGATCCCTTTGATTATGGGCTTTCCTGCGAGCTTTCCTGTGAACTTTCCTGCGAGCTTTCCTGTGAACTTTCCTGCGAACTTTCCTGTGAACTTTCCTGTGAACTTTCCTGTGAACTTTCCTGTGAACTTTCCTGCGAGGTTTTATATTCACAGAGTACTTTATCTTCGATCATTTTTCGAGTTTCATTGTTAATAGGGTGGGCGGTATCTTTAAATGTTCCGTCTTTTCGCTTTCTGCTGGGCATAGCTACAAAAAGCCCCTTATTGCCGTTAATAATCTTGAGATCTCTGATAACGAAGCAGTCATCGAAAGTAACGGTCACAAAAGCTTTTAATTTCTCTTCATCAACAGGGTATACCCTTACTTCTGTAACTTCCATGGCAATTACCTCTCCAAAGCTAATTCATTGATTAATTAATTGTTTCTGTCAAAAAAACTTGCCATTCTTTACTAATTAGTTCTGTTGTCGCTTTTCGAGCTGTTTTTTGTTGAAGATAAATACCAAACACTGACGATCCGCTACCTGAAACCAAGGCACCCACTGCTCCTGAATTCATTAATTTCTTTTTAATTTCATTCAGGGCTGGATACCTTTTGCACACCACAGTTTCCAAATCATTATATAAATAAGAACCTAACTCCGCAATTCTCCCTTTTACCAACAGAGCACGTAGGATGTTAATATCTTTTGAGTTTGATGTCAACCCCAAATTCAGTTCCTTATAGATGGAACCGGTTGAGACATAAATATTTGGCGATACCACAACTACATGAATATTAGACCTGTTTTCAAAGGGAATCAAAATTTCTCCACGTCCTTTACCAATAGCCGCATAGTAACCTGACAAGAAAAAAGGGACGTCGGAACCCAGGGTTATGGCTAACTTCATCAGATCCTTTTTTTTTAAATGAAGTTTCCATAATTTGTTCAATCCCATCAGGGTAAACGCGGCATTGCCGCTTCCTCCACCCAGCCCCGCGCCAACCGGGATTTTTTTTTCAAGGAATATTTCTACTCCTTTTTGAGTCCCGGTTTCCTGTTGCAATAATTTCCCAGCCTTATCTACAAGGTTTGTTTCGTCTATAGGCAATTTATCCTGATCTGTTTTTAGGACAATTCTTGATTGAAGATTTCTAAAAGTCAGTGTATCAAAAATGCTAACCATCTGAAATATTGTTTCGATCTCATGATAGCCATCATCTCTTTTTTTAATTATTTTTAACCCAAGGTTAATTTTTGCCGGCGATTTTAAAATTAATTTTTGCTCATTGATCATGAATGTCCTTCCAATGGTAATATTTTCACACCCCTTAAGAAGGGAATAGTAAAAGACGCACTAGGAACACCTTGATTTAACAGCAATTTTTTATATTTTATAATGATTTCCTGCTTTTTTTTAGGGCGCTTAATATTTATTTTAAAAGGCAAAGAATAATTATTAATTTTTTTATAATCACTGTATTGAATGGTAATCATATCGTTTTCATCTAAATTATAGTAATTAATTTGTGATGGAAAATAGTTTTCCTTGTCCACAAAAACACTCCTGGTTTTATTATTTTTTAAAAAAAACTTTATTAAATAAAAATCTTTGCTTTCATATAATTCTATCTTTTGAAACTGTGGAGGGGTGTTAAAATTTCCTGATAGAAAGGTGATAATATTATTTAACTCTATATTAGTACCGAGTATGCGTGCAATATTTTGAGGTGAAGAAGCTCCTTTAAAGATAGTATTTCTGTCAGGATAATAAACAGTTGTGTGCTGACTGTTAGCCGTAAAGTACAGAAAAGGTTTACCTGATATTGAAAGGACCTCGAAACGGATTGCAGGGTCGTTTCGTAAGAGGATAACATTCTTCCTTTTTATTTTTTTTTGAGGAAAATGAATTGAGATTTCCGCAAGAGCCTTTAAATCTTCAAAATATTTCAACCTTTCAGAGTTTTTCGCTAAGATTTTAGCTACAAGGATCTTATTTTCAATAGGGATGTCAAATTCTGAGGATCGGCTCTCTTTTTTAATTAGCTTTGTGCAAGCGATCTCATTGACGATAAAGCAACTAAAGAGCAGGAGGGTAAAAAAGGTTTCCTTTTTCGTAATAGTGTGCCTCTCAAAAACACCAATATCTAATTACCTATGAGCAATGGAAGTTTTCTTATTAATCGTTGGCTCCATTGATGATTTTTCTCACTTCTAACAATTTTTTTCGAATCTTTTCAATGTCTTCCAAAGAAATTTCTGCTTTATTGTTTAACTCAAAGGATTTTTCTAAAGCTGTCTCCGCTTCTTTATAATTCTTTAAACTAAAATAAACTTCTCCTAAATGAAGATAGATAGTCGGGTCTTCAGGTACTAATTTTATAGCTTTTTGAAGCTTTTCCAGGGCTTTCCTGAACATCCCTTTTTTGTAATAAATCCAACCGAGACTGTCCAAAAAGTATCCATTTTCAGGTTCCAATGCCATAGCCTTGTTTAAGTGTTCTTCTGCCTCCTTCAGGTTAATATCCAAATCCGCGAACAAGTACCCTATGAAGTTATGAGCATTAGAGTGGTCCGGGTTAATTTCCAAAACTTTTTTCATTTCCGCTATTGTCTCATCATACTGTTTTAGTCGCTCATAAGCCGCGCCAAGATTAAAATGGTAAACATCAATTTTTGGATTAATACTAATGGCTTTTTTAAAATAAATTATAGCTTCAGAATATTCCTTAGACTGCAATTTCAGCAGTCCCATATAATGGTGAAGTTCTGAATTTCCAGGATCTGCTTCCGCCCCTTCTTCTAACAGAGTGAAATTTTTTTCTTTCTGACCCATTTTTTCATAAATTTCAGCCATTAGCAGTCGAATTTCTAATGATTTTGGTTCAGCGTTTAAAGCCCTTTCCAATACTTCCAAAGCCTCTTCATGTTTTCCCTGGGTTTTTAAGGTTGCCCCGAGGTAATACTTAGCTAATATATTATCTGGCTTAAGATCGTTCGCTTTATTAAAATACTCAAACGCCCTACCATATTCTTTTTGATCGTAGTAAATGGACCCTATTTTTAGAAGGATACTGACATTCTGAGGATTGGCCTTTCTTACTTTATCAAATAGTTCCAAGGCTTTTTCCGGAGAATTTTTCATAATATAAATTCCTCCCAGCCTGTTGTAAATTTGAGGGTTTTCCTGATTCTCCTCAAACATTTGTCTATAGACCTCAATTGCTCTATCATAATCTTTGATAACAAGGTAAGACTGTGCCAGGCTTTCCTGAGCAATTAATGAATGCCGGTTAATTTCCACTGCTTTTTTAAAATATTCAGCTGCTTTTATATAAAGTTCATTTCCAAAATAAATTTTTCCAAGAAAATAATTACCTTTAAATGAATACGGATTAATACTGGTTAATGCCTCATAAGTTTCCAAGGCCTTTTCTTTTAAATCGAGTTCTAAATAAATTGTCCCAAGCAAAATATAGGCGGATTCCTTTTTTGGGTCAACTTTAATCACCTTTCGATATTGTTCTATGGCCATATTTTTTTTAAAAATCTTCGAATAAAGCCTGCCGAGTAGCATTCTTGCCTCTATGTAATCCGGGTCAAAGGAAAGAGCATCCTTGCATGCCTGAATCGCCTCAGTCATTTTGCCTGCCCTAACATAAGAGGCAGCCAGACTTTTATAAAGAAAAGGGGAGGAAGGATCGTAACTAATTGCTTTTTGATAAATTTCCAGTGCTTCTTTATATTGCCGTTCCGCAGTTTTCATCTCAGCAAGCAGAAAATAATAATAAGCGTCAGATTTTAGTCGATTTGATAAAAATCTGCCAGCCCTCTGTTCCTGAATTTTTTCAGAAACACCGGTAGAAGAAATAGAGGTCTCGCCTTGTCCTTTGGTTTGCAAAGAAGCACAGCCGGCTAACATTGGCATGACTATCACCCAAAGGATGAGTCCACCGCGCATTTTCTTTTTGATAAAAAATGCTTTATTCATAAAATGACTTGCCTTTTATTTTTTTCTTCTTATGAGCAAATAGAATCAGCCTCTTTTCGCACGCAACGTAACATTTCAACGCCTTTTCCTTTAATCATTATCCTTTTTAAAGCTATTTTTAAATCAGCGTCTTTTAAAGCGTTCAGAGCCGCATCCGCGTCTTTTTCATCATTTTTATTTGTAAAACCATAGAGGTCTATGCGCGAATCTTCCTTTTTAAGCGGTTTTTTTGGTTTACTTGCAGACAACTCTCCTATTTTAAAATAAATTTTCTGAACTAATTTTCTTCCCATGGACTTATTGATTTTTCCCTTTATCTGATCTTCCATAAAAGCAAGTTGGTGCAGCCACATAGAGTCTGATACATTGACAAAAAGTGTCCGAAATTTAAAATAACGCGGCTTGGAAACAGAGTCTATTGGTTCTCCAACAATTTCAAGCCATTGATCAATTACTTTTTGTTGAGCAATCTTGAAGTCTATCCCCATACTTTTAAAGGATCTATTAAGGATTCTTCCAAGAGGTGAAAGTTTATTTATGGAATATTTCCTTGCGGTTGCCATGGTGATTTATCATAGCAGTAACTTCAGTAGCAGTCAATTTTTCAATTTTAATATTTAAAGCTCCCCGCAACAAGCTACTGGGAATCTTCAGTTGACCTACCCTATTGCAACTGTTCCAAAAATAAAGGGCCAACATCTAAAACAAGTATTGATGTTGACCCTTTTCTGAAAATCGAAGAAATTATGCTTTCGTTACATTCGAAGCCTGAGGCCCTTTGGGCCCGTTGGTTACTTCAAATTCCACTGCCTCTCCTTCTTCAAGGTTTTTATAGCCTTCGGCCTGGATGGCTGAAAAGTGGACGAATACATCCTCGCCGGATTCCGGGGTAATGAAACCATACCCCTTGTTGGAGTTAAACCACTTAACTGTTCCCTTCATCTGCTGCTCACCTGCCTTACGTAAGAAAAAATTTTGAAGCCGGTACTGCTATAAAGACCATCAACGTTGAAAAAAACCACATGGGAAATCATTACTTATCCCACGATGCCAATATCAACATATCGACATAGCATAAAACCATAAAACTTCACGCTTACAATTGAATTATACCAAGTATAAAAATATTTTACAATGTTTTTTTTAGTAGTTAGAAATATTGAAGCTTCCTGCAGTTTGCCACAGGGACTGCACTCACTAAACACTTTCAGGATATTTTAACGTTTTCTTTTGTTTGCTTCGAGAATTTTTTTTCGCAGTCGTATGTTTTGCGGTGTTACTTCCACAAGCTCATCTTCTTTGATAAACTCTATAGCTTCCTCTAAACTCAATATTTTTGGCGGAACCAGTTGCAGGGCTTCATCTGCTGCTGCAGCACGGGTATTGGTAAGCTTTTTTTCTTTGGTAATATTGACGTCCAGATCATTAGTCCTTGAATTTTCTCCTACAATCATCCCCGTGTAAACCGGTGTGTTTTCTTTTATGAATAATGTCCCCCGTGGCTGTAAATGAAAATGCGCGTAAGAAGTTGTTTTTCCAGCCCGGTCCGCAATTAGGGCGCCTGTATTTCTTTTTGACATATGCCCCAACCAGGGTTCATATCCATCAAACAGATGATTTAATAAGCCAGTTCCCCTTGTATCCGTTAAAAACTGTGATCTGAAACCTATTAATCCTCGCGAAGGGATTCTGGCTTCTAGTCTTGCCCTGCCATATCCATTGTTCTGCATCTTCAACATCTTCCCTTTACGCATCCCTATCTGCTGGGTCACAAAACCTGTATACTCTTCCGGCACGTCAATAACAAGCAGTTCCATGGGTTCGTGTATAACACTGTTGACTACTTTTGTAATGGTCTCGGGCATGGATACGGAAAGCTCATACCCTTCTCTCCGCATCATTTCCATGAGAATTGCAAGTTGCAATTCTCCCCGTCCCATAACTTTGAACGAATCTGTATCAGAGAAATCTACTTTAATGGACACATTGTATAGCAGTTCTTTTTCGAGTCTTTCTCTAAGGTTTCTTGATGTAATATATTTCCCTTCCTTGCCAGCAAGAGGAGATGTATTAATAGAAAAGACAACAGATATAGTAGGCTCATCCACCATTATTCTCGGCAATGGACTTGGTTTTTCCGAGTTAGTAATCGTATCCCCTATGTTTATTCCTTCAATACCGGCAAGGGCCACAATATCTCCGGCAGACGCTTCTTTAGTCTCTTTTCTTTCAAGGCCCTTAAAGGTATAAATGACTGTTATTCTTGTTTTTATGGAATCTCCTTTGCTGTTCACCATAGCCACCGCATCCCCGACTTTCACTGTTCCTGAAAAAATCCTGCCCACGGCTATTCTACCCACGTAATCACTGTAATCAATATTGGTAATCAGGAGCTGCAAAATTTCATCTTTATCCCCTCCTGGTTCAGGTATGGCCTGGAGTATTTGATCAAAAAGAGGTTTTAAGTTATCCGATTGATCCTCCAGGTGAAGTTTTGCAATTCCTTTTTTTGCGTTGGTGTAAACGACCGGGAAATCCAGCTGTTTTTCAGCGGCGTCGAGATCGATGAACATATCATAGACCTCATTCAAAACCTCCTGTATTCTCGCGTCAGCGCGATCAATTTTGTTAATAACCAGAATAGGGGGCAAGTTCAGTTCAAGCGCTTTTTTAAGGACAAACCTTGTTTGGGGTAAAGGTCCTTCGGATGAATCAACTAAAAGAAGCACTCCATCCACCATTTTCAAAGTTCTTTCCACTTCACCACCAAAATCCGCGTGTCCCGGCGTATCGACAATATTTATTTTCACACCGTTGAAATCAACAGCAGCATTTTTAGCCATTATGGTAATGCCTCGCTCTCGTTCCAGATCAATGTTATCCATCACCCTTTCCTGCACATTTTCATTAGAACGAAAGATGCCAGCCTGCTGCAACATCCCATCTACGATTGTTGTCTTGCCATGATCCACATGGGCAATAATGGCAATGTTTCTTAATTTTTTTTGTTTCATCAGTTTTCCTTTAGAAATAATTGAAGCTCCCCGCAGCAAGCTGTGAGGAATACGCTCGCTAAACACTTTCAAACCTATGCTCTAACATAGATATTTTTAAAATAAAAAAGCCTCCATCTATAGCTTATAGGGCTAAACCAATCATCTAATAAACTATAGAGGAGGCACAGAAAGCCGTAAAATAATATATCTCAGGAGAGAAAAATAAACAATCCAAAAGTTGAGAAAGAAACAGAGGATTTTATCCTATGACACGGTAATACCTTCAATTTTTTAGAAGAAGTTTTTTTAACAATCTTTTGATTTGGACACAAAGAAACAAAAAGATTAAGGAAAAAAGAAGAGTGAGTTAATATTACGGTTAAATGGGGCTGGGATTGCATTAAAAAAGGGGGATGCAAGCATCCCCCTATTGTTAACTAAAGTGTCATAAGGTAATCGATGACATGGTTTCTTTCTTCATCTGTCAATGTTATCTTAGGCGGTTTACCACCTTTTCCTGGCGCGAAATTTTTCACCATCTGGCTCTTTTTCATGTCTTTACCTTTTTTAGCTGCCTTGTATCTAGCCAAAAGATCTTTCAAATTTTCATCTTTGACCTTTGAGATCGTGATTTTACCTTTAGCACCAAGCGCATCACCCCAGAGCTCTACGTTGTTTGGCGAAAGCCATTTTTGCAAATATTCCTTTCCGAGTCTTTTTCCAACACCTTTAAGTCCAGGTCCAACCGGTTTGAACTTTGCCGGGTCACCTGTAGGTTTATGGCATTGTTTGCACGGTGCTTTCATAGTTGCTGTTTTAGTATTAAAAATCTTTTTCCCTGTTGCGGCATCAGCAAAAGCAGCAGGTACATATAAAAATGATATTGCAAATACTGTTGCCAGGCTAAATCCTAATATTTTCTTCAAGCTATTCACCCTCCTTAAAAAAAGTTATTAATATAATGAAAAAAACTGGATTCTATACGAACTCTTTTTTTCTGTCAAGCATTTATTTACTTGCCAAGGCATCTTTTTTTGCCTGGAGTTCTTCTTTTGTTTCTTCATGTTCCGGATCTTTCAGAATACAATCAACTGGGCAAACTTCGATACATTGCGGATCTTCGTGATGGCCGACGCATTCTGTGCATTTTGCCCAGTCGATAATATATAAATCATCTCCTTCACTGATAGCCTCATTTGGGCATTCTGGCTCACAGACGCCGCAATTGACACATTCATCGTTGATCAATAAAGCCAATATCAGTCACCTCCTCCCAAAATAAATACAAATTCACAATTCATTTGTTCTAAAATACGAATGAATATTTGAATTTAACACTCGTTTAAGATGTGATATCACATCTTTTGTTCTAAAGCAAAGAAATATTTAAAAAAATGAAACAAAAACATACTTAGCTAAAAGCAACTATTTCAATATGTTATACTAATTGTTCTTCCAGAAAATTTTTTATATTTGCTGTCCCAGGAAAAGCAAACGGTTTCTTCCACTCTTTTCTTGGCAATCGATACAATAATATAGTCTGTTCCTGGATAGGTTGGCTCATCATTCAAGGCAGCAAAGGAATAATCTTCTTTTGAAAAGTATGCCTTATTATCAGGATGAGAATGATAAATAGCCTTTAGTCTATAGTGTTGTTTATGCATCATTCGGTGAATTTTCAGCAGATCCACCGGACTTATAGAATAAGCAGTATGGGCATCCCGCGGATTTTTTTCCGGATCGGCTTTATGAATCTCATTTTGAATATTTTTACACCGGAAGACTGTTTGTTCATCACTGGCTGTCGATTCCATTACAACCCCGCAGCATTCAAAAGGATACTCCTCTGTTGAATGAGAAAAAATTTGTTTCAATATATTTGAAGAATACATATTTCCTCTGTTTTCTTTGTTATTAGTTTTATAATGTAATTTATCATACTTAAGCATATTAAAAAAAGAGAAGAAGTTTGTTAAAAACCTCTTAAACCAAATTTCTTGACTAACACCCAGTCATAATGTAAGTTTAAAGTGGCAGTGCCATCATCATATATCTACCGCTCTATACTCACAAATAAAATTTTATTAAAAAATCTATTGAAAAAACACATAGATAAATTTTTAGAATTTCTAAAGGTAGAAAAAAATGCTTCCCCCCATACTTTAAGAAATTATTCAAGCGATCTTGGTCAATTTTATAATTTTTTAATCGATAATAAAATTAGTTTAAAAGATAGGAGCATTGATTTACAAAAGATAGATAACCTTACTTTTAGAAGCTATTTAAGCTCTTTGTATAAAAAAAACAACTCCAGAAGTTCTGTCGCAAGGAAGTTAGCTGTCCTGCGATCCTTTTACAAGTTTTTATGCCGCGAGGGATTTATTAACAAAAACATTGTGAAAAGCATTACTATTCCCAAGCAGGACAAAAAAATCCCTTCATTCCTGACCATAGATGAGACATTTCATTTATTAAAACAGCCGGATGAAAAGAATCTCCCTGGGCTGCGGGATAAATCGATTTTAGAATTATTTTACGCCACAGGCATCAGAGTTGGAGAATTGGTAAGTTTAAATATTGAAGACATCAATTTTGATTTGCGGTTAATCAAGATTAAGGGAAAAGGGAAAAAAGAGAGAGTTGTTCCTGTAAATAAAAGCACAATAAACATTTTAGCTAGGTTTATCGAAAAAAGAAAAAATATGGAATTAAAAAAAAAGATTATTATGACAGGAGCATCACCCCTGTTTACAAATTTTCGTTGTAAAAGAATAACTGACCGAGGAGTAAGGAATATATTGGTTAAGTATATTTATAAAGGTAATATTTCCAAAAATGTATCTCCTCACTCATTAAGACATAGTTTTGCGACCCATTTATTAGAAATGGGTGCTGATTTACGGGTTATACAGGAATTGCTCGGTCACTCATCTTTATCAACCACACAAAAATATTCTCATATTAATACTGATCGTTTAATGGAAGTTTACGATAAAGCTCACCCAAAAGCTTAATTGTCATGAAATTATTTGACAGGATGCACGGGATAGACTGGATAAATCAATTATCAATGGTCAGCCATTAATGATCAATTACAAATTTTTAAATGTTAATTGCTAATTGCAGGTTAAAGAAAAGGTTTTAAAATGTTTAAAGGTACGACAATATTGCTGGTACGCCGCAATGAAAAGGTAGTTATTGCAGGAGACGGACAGGTAAGCTTTGGAAACACCGTAATGAAGCATAAAGCTAGGAAAGTTCGGAAAATGTATAAAGAAAAAATTATAGCCGGATTTGCCGGTTCTGTGGCAGACGCCTTTGCCCTCTTTTCTAAATTTGAAGAAAAATTAGAAAAATTTCAGGGGAATCTTTCAAGGTCAGCGGTTGAACTGGCAAAGGACTGGAGGACAGATAAAATCTTAAGGCGGTTAGAGGCGCTTATGGCTATCGCGGATAAGGAAAATTCTTTTATCCTTTCCGGTACAGGGGAAGTTATTGAACCGGACGATGGAATTATCGGCATAGGGTCCGGTGGGCCTTACGCCATCGCAGCGGCAAAAGCATTGCTGTACAATACTGAGATGGAACCCAGAGAAGTTGCGGAGAAAGCTATGAAGATAGCGGCATCTGTTTGCGTCTACACCAATGATAATTTAACTTTTGAGGAATTATAACCATGGCCCAGATTATTGAATTAACTCCAAAAAATAAAATTGAAAAAAAGAAAAAAATGGATAACTTAACACCACGGGAAATCGTTGCGGAACTGGATAAGTATATTATAGGACAAAAAAATGCCAAGCGATCCGTGGCCATTGCATTAAGAAACCGCTGGCGCAGGCAACAACTGGAAGGAGACCTGCGGGAAGAAGTTGCTCCAAAAAATATTATAATGATTGGCCCAACAGGTGTCGGAAAAACGGAAATTGCAAGAAGACTCGCAAAGTTAACCAATTCTCCTTTTGTAAAAGTGGAGGCATCGAAATTTACTGAGGTCGGTTATGTGGGTCGGGATGTGGAATCCATGGTGCGGGACCTGACTGAAATAGCAAAAAATATGGTCTGGGAAGAAAAAGCAACTGTTGTGCGGGGATTGGCCAAAAAAAGCGCAGAGGAAAAAATTCTGGATTTGCTGCTCCCTCCTCCACCCAGTTTAAAAAAAGAAGTGCCCGCCCAGGGTGAAAAATCAGGAGATCAGAGTCACTTGCGTTACTATGAAACAAGAGAAAAGTTCAGGCAATATCTCAATGATGGAAAACTGGATGATAGATCCGTAGACGTTGAGATTCAAGAAAGAATGGCGCCTATGATTGAAGTCATTTCAGGGTCGGGATTAGAAGATATGGATATCAACGTCAAGGATATGCTTGGAAACATACTCCCAAAAAAAAAGAAAAGAAAAAAAATGAAGGTGCCTGACGCAATGGAAGTCCTTGTTGAAGAGGAAGCGCAAAAGTTGATTGATATAGATAAGGTCATTCAAGAAGCCAAAGAAAGAGTAGAGCAAACAGGCATCCTTTTTATAGATGAAATTGACAAAATTTGTGGAAAAGAGAGTTCTCACGGCCCGGACGTGAGCCGGGAAGGAGTCCAGAGAGACCTTCTGCCAATTGTGGAAGGCTCTTCTGTTAACACCAAGTATGGAACAGTTAAAACGGATCATATTCTCTTTATCACTGCTGGTGCTTTTCACGCGTCAAAGCCCTCAGACCTTATACCGGAAATGCAGGGGCGCTTTCCTATTCGCGTAAATTTAGATTCGTTAGGAAAATCAGAGTTTGTAAGAATTTTAACAGAACCTAAAAATGCCCTTAAAAAACAGTATGTGGCTTTAATGGCAACTGAAGGAATTAATCTTAGTTTTACCGAAAATGCAATCGCTGAAATAGCATCAATAGCTGAAACTGTCAACGAGAGAACTGAAAATATCGGGGCAAGAAGGCTTCATACGATCATGGAAAAATTAGTAGATGAAATTTCATTTGACGCCCCTGATTTAAAAGAGAAAGAGCAAAATATTACATCGGAACATGTAAAAGAAAGGCTCTCAGATATTATTGAAGACGAAGATTTGAGCAGGTATATTTTATAAATAAATTCGAAATACGAAGCACGAAATCCGAGACAAATTCAAATGTTCAAAATTATAAACAATTGGATTTATATCGCGGAAAAGGAAAAGTGGTTTACGTTTTGAAATTTGATATTTGAATTTCGGATTTGTTTCGAATTTCGCCTTTCGATATTCTGATCAATCGCCATTACCCTGGTGGCCATGTCATTGGCCTTCCGCCTAAAAGGTGAAAGTGAATATGAAAAACCGTTTGGCCGGCACCTTCCTGACAATTATTCACTATTCTGAACCCTGATTGGTCAATTTTTCTCTCTTCCGCCAGTTTATTGGCGCATAAAAATATCTCCCCGATCAATTGGCGATCTTTGGAAGATAATTCAAGAGCTGTCGCTATATGTTTTTTAGGAATGATCAAAAGGTGCGTGGGCGCCTGCGGATTAATATCTTCAATGGCTATTATCAGCTCATCTTCAAAAACCTTAGTCACCGGAATATCTCCATTAATGATTTTACAAAATAAACAGTCACTCATTATCTCCCTCCATAACTAAAATAGACCGTTGCATTATATTTAATAAAAAACATTTTAACAAATGATTTAGTGTCCAACTCGGGGAATGGGAGAAAAATCCTCACTTTTAGGAGAAAACTTTAGTTTAACTTTTAGCAACGTAATAGGGTCAAGGGGTCGAGGTTTCAAGGAGTAATGGGCTTGACAGAACATTTTATCACTTGAACCCTCGAATCCTTAAATCCTTGAACTCTTAAGTTGTCGGCTTTAGCCGATTGCAGTTGACTTGAATTTATGAACTAAGAATGTTATTTAATAAAATTATGCTGAAAAACTGTTCGATACATGCTCATATCCCTTTCCGAAAGTTAAATCGGTATTTTGATACTATTCAAAAGAGTAACATAAACGTAGAACTTTACATTAGCGCTGATGATCTTGATAACACTTCACCAGACCAGTTTAAGGAATGGGGAAGTACTTTTCGAGATAAAGGCATAAAGCTGACTTTTCATGCTCCATATATGGATTTATCTCCCGGCAGCGTAGACAGTAAAATTCGCCGCGTTTCCCTTGAAAGGATGATTAAACTAATGGACACAGCTAAAATATTAAACCCTGGTATTGTAACCGTGCACCCCGGTTTTGACCATTGGCGTAATGATAATAATTTAAACCAGTGGCTAAGTAACAGTTCATCATTCTGGAAAGAAATATTGCAATATACTGAAGATTTAAATTTCAGATTTACTGTAGAAAATATTTTTGAACAAACCCCTGAAACCCTGCTGAAATTAATTGAGAACATTGCCTCCCCGCGATTCGGGTTTTGTTTTGATACAGGACATTTTAATTTGTTTTCCAAAAGCCCGCTTGATGAATGGTTCAAGAGGCTGGGTTCTTATTTATTTGAAACCCACATTCATGATAATAATGGAGAAAAAGACAGTCATTTGCCCATTGGGGAAGGAAGCTTTCCATTTACTTCCTATTTTGAGCTTTTGTCAAAGATATTAGTCCAGCCGGTTTTAACGTTTGAAGCTCATTCCGAGGAAGGCATCTTAGAAAGCATAAAATCTTTAAAAAAAATTACCGGGCAAGAGGAGCGTTGATTTTATAAATTTAACCAGTGAAAATAGACTTTTAAACCCGCACGAATCCATACCATTCTCAATCACGCAAAACCGATTGCAGTCGGATTCTTCGCGTCGAAAGGTCTTTCTCCTGCGGCAGGATGGCGCCTGAAACAAGCTTCAAAAGAAACTTCATTGATACTACCGTTTCCGCAGGGATGTAATCACCTGTTACCCCCACCAGGAGTTTCGCGAGGGCAGGATTGCGGGAGAGTATCCTCATTACCCGGGTACAAAGGGGTGGATTATAAATCAGCTTTTGCAGGATGTTGACTAACATAAACTTTTTTCGGAATTCCCTCATGCGGATGATTTCATATTGGGATAAAAGGTTTTGCGAAAAATCCGAGTTTTTAAATGCCAAATCAATAATGCCAGAAGCAATTTGCGCGCTGCGCAACGACAGGTAGATACCCTCTCCTGTAAAAGGATCGATGAAACCCATCGCATCCCCTACCAGTACCAATCCACCGCAAGAGGGGCTTTTTACCGAGTAGGCAAGTGAGCTTACCACACGTGGTTTCTCCGTTAATCTTCCACCAGTTAGCAAATCGTTTCGTTGCCGGTTCTTGAGGACGGTTTTAACGTAAAGATCTTCTATACTCCTACCTTTGAGATAGAACGAGTCAAGCACAAGGATCACATTGGTTAAATCTTTACTTACCGGAGCAATACCGGTGTAGCCTGGGCGGCTGACATGCATATAACAATAGTCTTTGAGCAACCGTGCCCCTTCCCAATGAGCGGCAATGGCTGTTTTCTCTGAACCTTTTGAAGATATTTTCAGGTTCAACTTTCGTAGAGAGATACAGTTTCTTCCACCAGCATCCACCACAATCGGAGCTTTCAAAGTAAAAGGCGTTTTTCGGGCATCATAGCCTGTAACGCCAACGACAACTCCGCCTTGAAATATGAAATCAAGAACCTTATGCTGCTCCCGGATTTCTACTCCGGCCTCGCGGACCTTTTCCAACATCAAATTATCGAACACGAGCCTGGGGAGAGAAAGGCTAGTAACAGGACTCGGACTGTAAGGCATCTCGGGGTAATCAACAAACATCTCGATCTTTTCATAGGAGGAAAGAAACACCCCCCTTAGACGTAAGGGCGATCGCGCTTCAATGGAAGCCAGAACTCCAAGCTCGTTTAAAATAGAATCCGCTGCCGGACTGATAAACTCGCCGCAGACTTTATCGCGTGGGAATTTAGCCTGTTCCAACAGGATCGCCTGGTATCCCATTTTTTTTAGAAGGATAGCTGTGGCGGTTCCCGCCGGGCCAGCACCTATGATAATAACATCACATCTTTCCATGGTGCACCTCATTTATTTTCACAACCAGAGCTATCCTGTAAGGGAAATGGCTGTAAACCTTGAATTGATCCACGCCGGCTTCTTGGGCCAAAGCTCTCATCTCCTCCGATGTAAAGGCATTCATCACAGAGACAGGCGCATCGTGGCGAGTTAAACGGTTTTTTGTGAATAAACGGGTCAATAAAAAAATAGAAATGTACGCTACACGGCTCCTGTGAAGGTCGTTGATTATGAATCCACACCGACTAAGGGAGAGCATAGCACGGAGAATCTTCACAGCGTTTTTTCGGGTGAAATGGTGGAGAGAAAGGGAGTTTACCACCATATCAAAACTATTGCTACAGAAAGGCAAAGACAAAATATCGCACTGAACCAGGGCAATTTCCGGAAATGGATCGGTAATTATTCTGGCGCACTTTAGCATTTTACAGTTGATATCAATGGCCGTAATTTTAACGGGGACTTTGAACTTGCGGGCCAGCTTTGCCAAGGCCACAGGTTGATCACCAGAGCCGGTAGCGAGATCCAAAATAGTAAAAGGGCGATTCTCCTTGTGGTCCCGCAAAAATTGTCCGGCATAACGCAGCAAAACCCTGTAACCGCTTAGATACTTATTAACCCGGCGGACATCCTTCAGGCTTTTTCTGGCCTCTTCAAAGGATATATTGTCAAGGTCCAAAAGTTCAGCCCGAAGCCTTCGTGGAGGTGGAGAAAAAAAACTCATGGCTTAAAAAAAAAGCACAATTGATGAGACACTGAAACAAGTTCAAAATGGCACTGATTGATTACGGCTTTGCCGTGTTTAAAAATATTTTTTCTTGCTCATCCATTTTTTTTAAAAAGAAAAGCATGGGCCGAAAGTCCGGCTCCAAAAGCTATCATGATGCACAGATCTCCGTTTTTTACGCCATTCTTTAGAATATCCTGCATGACAAACCACACCGTAGGGGAAGACATATTTCCATGTTTCAATAGAACATTACGAGCAGGACGGAGTTTGCTCTCTTCGATTCCTATTTCATCTTTAATGGAATTTATAATTTTGTCACCTCCTGTGTGCAAAGCCCAGTGATCGATATCTTTTATTCTTAAGGATTGTTTCTTTAAAAGATTCCTTACCACTTGAGCAACCGCTTTATTAACTAATTGGGGTAATTTAACGGAAATCTGGTTATGCAATTGGCCGTTCTTATGATTGTATCTAATATCCTCACGATGTTCCGTAGCATAATAATTGGAAGAAGCTATCAGTTCGAACCCTTTGGGTTTGTTCCAGAGAACTGCCGCTGCAGCCCCGTCAGCGAATAATGCATTAGAAACTATTAAACTTAAATCATCATCCATTTGAAACGTACAACTGCAGATTTCCACCGCAACACTTACTACCAACCCCTCGCTTTCTTTGAGCATTGATTCTGCTATCTGAAGGTTCGGCACTGCTCCGCCACATCCACTTCCAACCAGGTCGAAAGCTCGTACTTGAGGAGATAGTCCCAGTTTTTCTATTAGATAGGTCGAGATCCCCGGGCAAATATATCCAGTACATGTGTTAACTACTAAACCTGAAATATCACTAATCGATAGATTTTCCTGTTTTATAGCTTTTATAATTGCTCGAGATGATAGCTCGATAGCCCAATGAGTAAATCTTGCAATACGTTTATCCGGGTTTTCATTAACAAGGCATTCAGGATCATCAAGAGCAAAACTTCTTTGAGTTATACTGGGGTGCGCAAGAATATTATGCATAATTTTCTGACTCCTTGAACTCAGTTTTTTTGAGTAATGCTTTGTAAGAAACCTGTCCGCTTTCGCCTGGTTTGCAAGGTATGGTGGTGTGGCAACCGCTATTGAGGCAATATGAGCGCTTTTTTGAGTAGTTTTCATGTTACTATCTAATTACTTCAAGCATGCCTTCCATTCCCTTCTCCCTGTGGCTTTTAAAAAAAAGAAGTCTTTTGTCACAGTAAAAGGAATATTTTCCGATTTTAGTGGGTGTGAATCGAATTACTCTTGGCTCTATCTTTATAGACTCAGAAATAAAAATTCCTGCTTCCAGAGCATCTACAATTAGATTGTGCGGTACAATCCCTACAGAATTCTTTTTAATCTTAAACTCTACCGGAATGTTTACTTTTACAATTATATGATCTGGTGAAAAGTAATAGTTGTCACCGGTTATTTCCACTTCTTGAACACCCTTATCATTTGTCGCCGCATAGTACTCCTTTTCTTTTCCAACAACTTGATCAAGGGAAAAGGCTATTACTATTGTTGAAATTATTAATAAAGGTCTAATCATCTTATATAGGAACAAATTAGACATGACGTTTTTACTGCTATATGTATTAGACTGTAAAGGACTCTATTTTTAGGAGTTTTTGTTATTCGATGGGGCGATAGCCCTATTTGGTTGCGGCAACTAGCCGCTTTATGTATTTTCCAAGTCACTATTTTATCTCCCTGTATTTTACAATCTTAATTTTTTAATAGTTTGAATTTTGAATTCAAGAATGTTAGTTTTTATTATATGGCATTACGACAATTCAATACAGATAAAAATAACAAGAGATTGATTATTATAGGACTTGATGGCGTTCCCTATTCTCTTATCCAAAAATATACATCTATCGGTCTGATGCCAAACCTCCGGCAATTGATAGAAGAGTCTCAGTTTATCCGAATGCAATCATCCATCCCTGACGTTTCCTCTGTTGCCTGGAGTTCTATTATTACCGGTAAAAACCCTGGGGAACACGGCATTTTCGGTTTTACCGAGATTGAACCATGCTCATATCAATACAGATACCCCAATTTCAATGATCTTAAGGCAAGACCGTTCTGGGAAGGGAAAAAGGCTGTTATCATTAACGTCCCCCAAACCTATCCTGCAAAACAGTTAGATGGCGTATTGATATCAGGTTTTATAGCTTTGGAACTGGGGAAAGCGGTTTATCCTTCTTCTCTGATTTCAGATTTGCAAAAGATTAAATATCGATTTGATGTGAATGCCGATCTCGGGCATCAGTCAATGGATTTATTTTTTAAGGACCTGGATATTACCCTGGAAAATCGTATTAAGTGTATAGATTTTCTTTGGGAAAGCGAATCATGGGAATTGTTTATGTCTGTCTTTACTGAGACAGACAGGATCAATCATTTTCTATTTGATGTGTTTGATGATGATGAACATCCGTATGCTGAAATTTTTAAAAAATATTACTGCAGGATAGACCAGCAAATCGGTAAATTAATTTCAGAAATATCCGACAACGATACCATAATAGTCCTTTCAGATCATGGTTTCTGTAAGTTAGACTATGAAATATATGTCAATAAATTACTGGAACGGGAAGGATTCTTAAAATTTAAAACCCACCTTCCCCAAAAATTCGACGATATAGACTCAAAGAACTCTGCGGTGTTCGTCATTGATCCGGGACGTATTTATATAAATTCACGCGACAGGTTTCCAAATGGTAAAATATCTATTTCCGATAAAATAAAAGTTCAGAATGACCTGATATCTTTTTTTTCTTCAGAGAAGTTTATGTCAAATAAAATTGTCAACAAAATATTTCTCAATGAAGAAATATTTAAAGGTGAATATTCCAAAAATGGCCCGGATATGGTTATCTCGGGAAATAATGGCTTTGATTTGAAAGGATTCGGTTTAGAAGGTCTCGCTTCAGGGAACTCATTCTACGGAAAACGGATTTTCTCAGGAATGCATACGCGTGATAACGCATTTATTATTTACCGAGGACCGCAGGAGTTATCCAGCCCGTATCACATTGAAAACATCGCCTCTTTGGTGCTGTGATAGTTCTCAGGGGTTAGGAGCCAGAGAACAGGAAATATATTCGATATTTTATAAAAGTCATTTGCCTGAATTCATACTATTACACTATAAAAAATATTCTTTTTTAAGAAAATTTTATTACTACACCGGGCGGCAGCTCCTTTTGATTTCGGCCATCCATAGCCTCAACCCTTCGGGCGAATTGCGGAGACGTTCGTCCAGTTTGGTTCTCCATACCGAATTGTAGTTGCGGAGCCACTCCGCTTTATGCCTTTAAGTTTATGAATATTCTATTTTTAGCACCGGCATGGAAAGCTTCTCTAATAAAAGCGTTTCGAGAAGCTAGAAAATCAATAAAATTGGATATCCGTTTGATTGCTGCTGATTCTGATGCTTTATCTTCTTCCATATATTTTGCCGACCAGTTTCATATCGTTCCCATGTTTGATTCCCCCGATTTTAATTTTCATTTTCTTGCTCTTTGTAAGAAGGAGAAAATAACCGCTATAGTTCCGTTATCAAATAAGGCAATTGCTGCCCTCGAAAACTTAAGACCTGATTTAAAAAATATGGATATTCTCCCTGTCATTTCATCAGCAGAAACAATCCACGATTGCCTGGATAAATGGGAAACTTACCGGTTTTGTAAAAATAACTCAATTCCAACACCTGAGACAGTTTTGTATGACAGGGAAAATTATGATATCCCAATTGAATTTCCTCTTTTCTTAAAAAAAAGAACGGGAGAAGGCTCCAATAATACCTATATGATTAAAACAAAAGAACAGCTTAAGGAGCTACAATTAGATGAAGAATACATTGTTCAAAAGTATATTGAAGGAACAGAATATACCATTGATGCCCTGTCAGATTTTACCGGTGAGCCGCTTTCTGTAGTTCCGCGTGAGAGATTAGCTGTTCGTGGAGGTGAAGTTTTAAAAGGAAAGACCGTTCACAACCCTGAACTTGTGAAATGGGGCGCTAAAATAGCAAAAATTTTAAAAATTTGCGGTCCTGCAAACATACAATGCATTAAAAACAGGCAGGGAAATTACTTCTTTACAGATATAAACAATAGGTTTGGAAGCGGAGTTGTTCTCACTCTTGCCGCAGGCGTTAATTTTCCTGAAATGTTATTCAAACTGATTAGAGGTGACAAAGTAAAAAGTATTATAGGAGCGTATGAAGAAAACCTTTTCATGCTGCGTTACGATGAGGCAGTGTTTACCAGAGACCCGGGGTAAGGGATCTGGGAGTGGAAGGCAGGCAGATGACAGAAGACAAAGTATCCGAAATCCAAAATCCAAAATCTAAACCCGACACCCAGTACCCGACACCCGATACCCGGCAGCAATGTCGTGCGGCAATCCTGCAGCCCGGGTTTTTCCCCTGGTTAGGTTTTTTTGAACAGATGTATCGTTGTGATGTTTTTGTGTTCCTTGATAATGTGCAGTACACAAAACGAGACTGGCGATCAAGAAACAGGATAAAAACTCCGGAAGGAGCTTGCTGGCTTACGCTTCCAGTAAAAACCAAAAGCCGCTATACACAACTTATTAAATATACGGAACTGGACAATAACCAAAACTGGAAGGGAAAACACTTGAATACTATTAAAATGAATTATTCACGGGCAACTTACTTTGATTTACTTTACCCCAAAATTGAAGAAATTTATAAACATTCCTGGAAATGGCTATATGATATTGATGTGGAGCTGATTAAACTTCTAATGGAAGGACTCGGGTTGAAGCGAAAACTTTACCGGAGTTCGGATATCGAAAAAAACCCGATGGGAACCTCGGAAGAAAGAATTATTGACATCTGTACAGTAGTTGGGGCGAACAACTTTTATACCGGGGCCGCCGGACGCACCATTTATAATGCAGAATGCTTTCAAAAACAAAACATTTTTTTAGAACTCCAGGATTATCGGCACCCTGTATACCAACAGTTATGGGGTGATTTTGTGCCATACCTGTCTGCCATAGACCTTATTTTCAACCACGGACCAAAAAGTTTGAGTATTCTTATAAATAAAGTGGCAGAAACACATGCAAATTAATTCCACCGCAGAGAACGTAAAGCGGCCGGTGGCCGCAACCACAATTCAGTAAGGAAAACCGCCCAAAGGGTTGAGGCCATGGATGGCAGAGCTCAGCTTTGCTAAAAAAACACAGTTTTAGAAGTTTGCAGTACAAAGAATGCAGAGAAAAAATTTCTTTCTGGTTCCTCCCCTGAAAGCATAAAAAACTAATATACTCGGATATAACCAATATCTTCCTGGAGCCCACAAGATGTTAAGTGAGTTGCTTTATAATGGAAAACTGTTTTAGTTTATTAATCGTAAGATGAACTCAATGCTCGTGGTGCAGAGAGTGGGAGTGATTTTCCACCATTTGGGAGGTTTTAAATTGAATGGTAACATTTTTGATGTTAAATTTTTCTCTCAGCAAGTCCTTAATATTATCATAAAGCCGATGTGTCTCTTTAATCTCTGCCAGATCAGTAATTACGTGAAGAGTGCCGATTCGAATATGAGAACAAAGTTCCCAAAAAAACATACCGTCAACATCAAGGACATGGGGCAGTTCCTTTATGAGTGACTTTGCCTGGCCTGTATCAATAGGGCACTCCTGCAAAAGAAGCCTTATTGCTTCCCAGGTTACACTTATCCCTCCCTTTAATAATAACAGGCTGATTAATACTGCAATAACTGGATCAATCACAGGCATTTTAAAAAAATAAATCGCTGTTAAACCTATTATTACTCCTACAGAAGCTAACGTATCACCCATTATATGCCACCATGCGCTTCTTATGTTCATATCTGTTTTATGTTCATGATGGGAGGACAAAATTAGCATGGAAGTAAGATTAACTCCCAGTCCAACAATTGCTATTGTCAAAGCCAAAAAAATATTAATTTCAGAAGGATTACTAAATCGATCGAGGGCTTCACTGATAATGAAACCCGCGATAAAAACAAGCGTGATCCCGTTAAAAATGGTTGCAAATACTTCCAGACGATGAAATCCAAAAGGGAACTGTTTTGATGGTTCTTTATAGATTGCTATGTTTAAAGCAATATACGTCAACCCGAGAGAAAGAATATCAGTTAAAACATGGAAGGAATCGGAGACCAGAGCTAAAGAGCCGCTAATCAAACCTCCGATTAACTCAGCAAGAAAAGTTATTATTAAAATAGTTAATGCAAAAAGTAAGTTTTTCCCCGTAATTTTATTCTTACTATTATTTTTATAAATTTTATTTTTTTTCTGCATTCTAACGAATTTTAGCCACTAAAACACAAAGGTACAAAAAAGATTCAGAAGATATGGAAAGAGAGGAAAAAGGAAAAAATTTCTTTTTCTCAATCTCTCCGCTTTCTCCGTTTCTCCTTTCCTTTGTGTCCAGGTGACTTTGTGGCAAAAGAAAGCTTATGACATCAGCTAACTGTCCTCCTGCAAAATCACTTTTTGTTGCATTCTATTGCTGTTTCTTGTAAACACAATTTCAATTTCGTCTCCCACTTGATGGCGATCCAGGACTTTGACAAGATCGGAGTTTTTTTTCACTGCGTATCCGGCACATTCAATAATTACATCTCCAATCCCAATCTCTCCGTTTGGAAATCTTGTAATTCCTTTTAAACCAGCGGTACCAGCGGAGCTTCCTTTATTTACTTGTAATATTGCTGCTCCTTCCATGCCCCATTGAGCCATGAAACGGTCTGGAACCAATGAAATACCCAAACCGGGTCTGGATACTTCTCTTTGATTTATGAGCTGCGTGACAACCCTGTTTACTGTATCCACCGGCACCGCAAAACCAATCCCGGCGCTGGAACCACTGGGACTGATGATGGATGTATTGACACCGATTACTCTACCAAAAGAATCCAGAAGTGGCCCGCCGGAATTACCCGGGTTTATAGCCGCGTCCGTCTGAATTACATTGTGAATATACCGTTTCGTCATCGATTTTATAGTTCTGCCAAGCGCGCTTATTATTCCGGTTGTTAATGTCGAATCCAATCCAAAAGGATTTCCTATGGCCAGAACACTTTGCCCTACCTCTAAGTTTTTTGAACTCCCTATCATTGCCGGTTTAATATTAAGTCTCCCGGCAGGAACTCGCAAAACTGCCAAATCGTGGTCTGGATCAGCACCAACAACATCTGCGTCAAATCTCCTTCCATCTTGAAGGGCGACTTCAATCTCATGCGCTTCATAGATTACATGAAAGTTAGTTACTATATGCCCCCGACCATCCCATAAAAAACCGGAACCAGCTCCCTGGGGAACTTCCGTAACGCCAAGTGAAAAAAAACCTCTCTGAAGCCTTTTATTTGTTATAAAAACAACTGAGGGAGAAACGGATTTAAATACATCAATTGTCAAACGTTCATCCGCACCGAGGTTACCTTGAGATGGAGCTACAGCGCGCATTTCGACTTTAGGCCGGAGAGGCAAAATACCATATAAATCCGCAGCCACCCAGACAATAATCAAAATAATGAGAAGCCTGATCCAAAACACTGACTTCGGGTTTGTTGTAAAATATTTGTAATCCATAATTACTTAAGAAGAATCAACAGAGTTAACAATTTAATTTATTCTACCATACATAGTTTTATCTGCCAAAAACACAGAAACCGGGCACACGGGTAGATTGCTAACATTGACATATATATAAATTATTGTATATTTTACCAATGGCAAAAAATTTACCCACCAAATACCCCTCTCCGCAACATGAAAAAAGCAAGCATTTTGAGTCCATATTTTTCAGGTGTCGTAGGTTTTTTGGATTATTTTTGCGGCAATTCAAGTGGGTTTGATCAGGAGACAAAACTTGATTTCAAACAATTAATGCAGATATGGACACTTTATGAAAAAAAATTTAAAACTAAAAAATTGCACTTTTCACACTGGAATTTTCCAGTGTTCGTCCGACAAACTACCCTTGTCGACGCCTCGCCGGGATGAGCCATTTTTTCTCTCTGCGGTTAGCACTCCTTTTCAATTTTCTTGCAATCTTTTAATCTGTTTCATGGAAACTTCCAAAAACTCACTTCATCTCTTTTATTCCCCATTAACAAAGGGGGATCAAGGGGGTTGTGATAACAAAAAAAATTAGTCTTTGGAAGTGTCCTTATGTTATATTAGAAAAAATCAGATGTGTTTTCATTTTTAATGCCCCAAGAATTGTTAAAAAACACCGTATATATTTATACCGATGGTTGCTGCAAGGGGAACCCTGGTCCCGGAGGTTACGGGTGTATTTTAAAATATAAAGATAAAATCAAAGAGTTCAAAGGGGGAGAAAAAAAATCAACTAACAACAGAATGGAATTGACTGCTGCCATAGTAGCGTTAAGCGCTTTAAAAAAACCTTCCCCGGTAGTTTTGACTACCGACTCTCAGTATCTCCATAAAGGTATGACTGAATGGGTTCATAGCTGGATTAAAAGGAACTGGATCACCAAAGACAAAAAACCAGTAAAGAATAAAGAATTGTGGAAAAAACTGTTGGAGCTTTCTCAAAAGCATGGAGTTACATGGAAATGGATTAAAGGACATAACGGCCATCCAGAAAACGAGAGGTGTGACGAACTTGCGAATGAGGCGATACATTTATTATAAATTAACCACGGACATACACAGCGCAGCGAAGCCGCAACCACAATTCGGTAAAGAAAACCGAATTGGACGGTTTCCAAAGGAAAGCCGCCCTATTGAAAGTGCCTAAAGTGAACAAAAGTTATTACAAAAAGCTAGGCTTTTTATTTTTTATTTTAGGCAACTTAGATCACTTTACACTTTAGCTCATTTTTTTCTTCGTGCCCTTCGTGGTTAATTATGTATTTAAGTGGTTTTTATAAAGCCGAAGTGGTGGAACTGGTAGACACGTGCGCTTGAGGGGCGTATGGGGCAACCTGTGGGGGTTCGAATCCCCCCTTCGGCATTTTTAATGCCCGTTTTACTCACTACTATTACAATTACTTTATCGCCTAGCTTGGCTAACACTGTTGCCTGCAAAAGTTTAGTGATATAATTTTGTAAAGTTGTACAGTATGAGCAACCTGAGTGAATATGATTCTCGCCCTGTGATAGGGTAACACCATATTATTCCTGAAAAGTCCGTAAAAGCTCTTGACAAACAAATTTTTAGTAGTAGACTTTTACCTGTTTTTCTTATTTCCCTATAAATGTGGCAACTCCATGCCGAAACAGAAATTTTTGTTATAATTCCATTAGGTTAAGCAATATTTAGTACGTCGATTACAAGTATGCTATGAAGAGAACTGATTCAAAAAAAAAATTACACCCTCTGTTTACCAGCTTCTCAGGGCGACGCATAGTTCTCGTCAGCATACTAATGATAGTACTGGCAACTGCATCCATCTCTATCCCATCCCCCAATACAGAAGCAAAGCGGATGCATCTTCCTCTTCGAGATTCTATAAAACCAACAGTTATAGAACAGAGAGATAAAGTAGAGGTTGTGAAGCATCAATCTGAGCTATCCTGGAAAACTATCACGATCAAACATGGAGATAGTCTGTCTAATATTTTTAAGAGAACTAAGCTGTCTAGACAAGAACTCTACAAACTTACGAACTCATCATCAGAAGCTAAAATATTGACCAGGATATTCCCCGGCCAAACACTTCATTTTAAGATTGGTGAAAATAAAGAACTTAAAGCGCTTCGTTATACAAAATCTCCGCTGGAAAGCACCTTATTCGAAAAAACAGAAAACGGAGAATATGTTGCCAGACAAATTGTAAGAACTCCCGAAACTCGTACAAAATTTAGAAGTGCTCGTATAAATAAGTCATTGTTCCTTGCCGGACATCAAGCAGGACTCCCGCAACGACTAATTATGGAGATGGCCAACATTTTTGGTGGTGTCATCGACTTCGTAAATGACCCGAGAAAGGGCGATCAATTTTACGTACTTTACGAAGAGAAGTATCTGGATGGCGAAAAGATCGGCATTGGCGAAATTCTTGCGGCTCAATATATCAACCAAGGGGAAAAGTACACTGCCTTTCGCTATGAATATGAAAATGGTGATGTTGGCTATTACACTCCTGAAGGCATCAGTATGCGCAAGACCTTTCTGAGAGCACCACTGGATTTCACCCGCATCAGTTCAGGATTCAGCCTTCGACGTAAACATCCGATCCATAAAAAAATTCTCGCACATAGAGGCGTTGATTATACTGCACCACGGGGAACTCCCATTTTTGCTGCAGGTGCTGGCCGGGTTGTCAGTGCCGGTTACAGCAAGGCAAATGGAAATTATGTTTTTATCGAACACGGCCAACAATATATGACCAAATATCTGCACCTTCATAAACGTCATGTTAAACGAGGCCAAAAGGTGAAGCAACGCCAGATCATTGGGACTGTGGGTTCAACCGGCTATTCAACTGGCCCACACCTTCATTACGAATTTCTGGTAAATGGTGTACACAGAAATCCTCGAACTATTTTGAAAAAATTGCCCAAAGCTGAATCTATAGCTGAAAATGAAAAGCAACGTTTTATCGCTCATATCCACGATCTCCAACTACAGTTCATCAACTACACTCGAGCTACTCAACTGGCGATGTTGGATGCCACTACGATTATTCAATCGCCTTATCCAAAAAAAAACTAACCCACCCTTAAAGTTGGTATTGTGATAAAACATTATCCAGAAAGGTTTGAACCTATACCGTCAGTTTCCGCTACGCTTCAACTGACGGCATAAAATCATCACTCTAAGGATGGTACTAAGATTTAGGGTAGGTCAACCAAGACTGACAATAATTAACCAAAAGGTGTAAGGAATACCGTTGAAAAGATCATTTTTCTAGGTAAGGTCGATCTACTTTTAATAAAATTCTGACTTCTTAAGATAATAAAAAATTATTAAAAGGGTCACTCCAGTGATGCATATACTTTAAGGATTCAACATATTTTTTTCTAAATTTTCTTGCGTTTTCTCTTAGTTCTATATACCGGGAAATGTCTCCAGGGAAGAACCAAGAAGGATTTTTTATCACCCTTCTTGGCCTGAGAACAGTTTACTGAACGATATAATTTCCGTTTTTGCCAAGCTTCTCCTGTTCCGGAGTCAGTTTATTTTGGTAAAGAAGAACGGCAATGGCTCCGGTTAAAGCGCCTTTTAATGAATGACTAACTATGGCGTTTCCTCCTTCAACAGGAGAGATAATATCAAAAACAGAGGCGTCTCCTGGGGCAACAGTATAAGTTTGAACCCCGAACAGCTCATTTTTAGGATTTCCTGAAATGTAAACCCTGTCCCATATACCGGCAATAGGATGAAAAGCGGAGAATTGGTTGGGGCCGGCATTGGCGAAGAAAATTCTCACTCTTTCGCCCGGTTTTGCTACCAGCATATTCCCTGAAGCTTTTTCATCATGCACGGGATCGTATCTAAAGGCCCTGCCGTTAAATACAACATGTTTATGAGGTCCTTGAAGGGTGTCCGGGTCATCATATATTTCCGATTGCACCAACACATACTCCCTATCCGGTTTTGGTCTTGTATCGTTTTTAGGATCGACAATAATCACTCCAAACATTCCTCTTGAAATATGTCCATTCATAGGGGCGGCGCCGCAGTGGTATAAGAAAAACCCTGGAGTGGTGGCCGGAAAAGAAAACTTCTTGGTTTCCCCTGGTTCTACAGGGGCAAACTCGTTTAACACATTGACTCTCGCGGCATGGAAATCCATGGAATGAGGAAAACTGTTCGAATCGGGGTTGATCAAGGTAAACTCCACCGTATCTCCTTCCGTTACCCTTACCACACGTCCTGGTACCTGACCATCATAGGTGAATGCCGTTTGAGTATTTCCGGCATTATCATATTTCCATTCCATTTCCTTTGCCGTCATGTTGACTTTCACTGTTTTTGCAAAAGCGGAAATCGTAATACTAATGGAAAAAAAGAAAAGACAAAAAATAAAAGCAGTTTTTTTTAATAGGCTCATATCCCCTCCAAAAAAAAGAATTAACAAAAAGTAAAATTATCCCCCTCTACCTCACAATTGCATAAAGTACTCATCTATTTAACCAGATTCTCAGTCTCTTCATCCCTAAGATTCTTTCCCTATGAGGCATCAATATAGTCCTGAAAACAGCAATCCCACTACTTTTAAACTGCTACCAAAAGTTTATCATCTGATGTTGCTTTCACCACTCTCGCGTTTGTATCAATTCTTTGCTGGATTGACATATCAGGAGTATTGCCCCCCCATCATTTCCCAATAGACCATGACATTTACTTCAAAAGAAATTCTAGGAGTGGTTAGTAGATATTTTTTTATTTGTCGCTTTCACCTCCTTTAAAGTTAGATTTTGCACCGTCATTATAGGGGAGCACCTATCTTCGTTCAGCACAGGTTCCGCTACCGAAGAATTTCAATATTGAAATTCCAATACGTTAAATATAATGTCAGCACAAGGTTGATCGTTAATTAGTTTTGTGGTTTGCTCTCACTTCTCTGAGACATCTGTTGCTTCTGAAAACAACCTCTTGCTTAACAGTCATGGGGTTAAGAGTAAAAGCCCGCTATAAGAATGTATAAAATAGCAGTGTCTTCCGTATTTTTTAGTTTTTCCCTACTGCATAGAACTCGGCTGTATCTTCATTCTTATTGTTACGGGTACAGGATTCGCACAGTCTGTTGAAAATTCCCAGAGAAGTAAAAGTTTTATCGCACTTCAGGCATTTCCGTTTTTTCACAACAACATCAGGAAGCCCTGATTCATTTCTAAAAGTGTTTAAAGCTTTTAATAATCTTTTATTTTTATAGACTTTATTAGTCATAGGCTATTTTTTAAAATAATAAATATTCGATGCGAACCTAATCCCGAATGATTCACTCAAAATGTGATTTTTTTGCTATATTAAAATCCCATAGTAATTCTCTAAACCTTAGCTCAGAAATTTTTGAACGCTTCATTTAGCTATTATTTTTTGTCTTAACTCTAAGTGGAATAGTTTTGATTTTCTTTTTTAGTCAAGACTATTTATTAATGCAACCTTTGTGCCGCTACAGGTGCATTAATTATCAATATGTTACAATTATTTTCTTGAAACTAACTGTTTCGCGTTAGTTTAGATGGAACAAAACGTTTCACACCTGCAATAATTTTAACGGCTTAGGGGAGATCAATGACACATTGCGTCTAATTAATCCCTAATTTTTTCATTTTTCTCCAGAGGGTTGTCCTGCTCATTTTCATTTTTTCTGCTGCTTTCTTAATATTCCACCGGGAAAGATGAAGTGTTTTCCGTATTCTTTCCTGTTCCGGAATTTGTGATAGCTCAATATCATCAGCTATTGGATCTGATACATCAATGGACTTTAGATAGGATGGAAGGTCATCTTTAACTATAAAAGCATTTTTACAAAAGACAAATGCGTGTTCTATCGCATTTTTTAATTCTCTTATGTTTCCTGGCCATGGATATGCCATCAATAGTTTAATGACGTCCACTACAACCCCCTTAACTTTATTTTTTGATTTTGCATTTAACTCTGCCAAAATATGTTTTACCAATAAGGGAATATCGTCTTGCCTTTCTCTAAGAGGTGGCAAATCAATGGTAACGACAGAGAGACGGAAATAAAGGTCTTCTCTGAATTTGTTTTGCTTGACGAGATTAATTAGGTTTTTATTGGTTGCCGCTAATATTCTGATATTTATTTTTATTGGTCTGTTATCGCCGACACGCTCTATTTCACGCTCCTGTAAAACTCTTAGAAGCTTTGCCTGAAAAGCGGGTGATGTATCTCCCACTTCATCAAGAAAAATAGTTCCGCCTGAAGCAGTTTGAAAACGTCCTTTTCTATCTTTTGAAGCCCCCGTAAATGCTCCCTTTGCGTGTCCGAATAGCTCGCTTTCCAATAAGTTTTCAGGCAACGCGCCGCAGTTTATCCTCACAAAGTCGTTTTTTTTTCGATCACTGCTATAATGGATTGCCGAAGCAATAAGTTCTTTTCCTGTACCGGTTTCCCCATAGATCAAGACGGTTGAGTTTGTTTCAGCAACTCGCTTGACCAGCCCGTAAATTTCCTGCATTTTTTCATTTTTTCCTACAATATTGTGAAATGAACTAACTTCAATAAATTTTTCCTTTAATTTGCTAAGCTCTGTGACATCTTTAATGACCACTAAAAAATTATCGTTGATACCATTTGTAGTTTTAAACGAGTAGGAACTCACTCTTACCACAAAACGCCTTCCATCCTTTGATGAGATATCGGTTTCGAATTCTGCCTTTTTACTGTTTTTACTGTCCTTGCAGATGTTACATTTATGATCACATAAGCTTCCTCTGAAAATGAGGCTGCATTGTTTACCAATGATATCACATCCGGAATACCCGGTGATTTTTTCAGCAGCAGGATTGATATCCAGGATATTTAAATCTCCGTCATGGACGAACATACCATCGTCTGCATGAGAAAAAGCATACTTATAAACTTCATTCTTCATAAGTGAAACCCATTTACTACATCAACCGCTAAAACATTATGAGATTTTAGTTTTAGTAATTTTATGCCTTTGTTTCAATGTACTACAAACCTACTGAGTCCTCCAAAATCATAGCAAGAATGAAATATATTATCCACAGTAAAATTCAAGATGGAACATACAGTTTCATGATAGTTATTGCTACATGTTGATAATTAACATGCTGTGCCTGGCGCCGAAGTAGCAATAATATGTCAATTTTATTAAAAATGGCTTAACTTAGTTTTTTAATCTTGCTGCAAAGGTGATATCTCTTTTTTGAAAAGAAGAAATAAAAGATTAAAAGGAGATATCGCCTTTGCCAGAAGTAAAGTAGCTTATAAAAAAACTCTTAAGGAACTTAACCACCTGAAAGGAGATTCAAACAACAAAAATCCAAAAGAGTTTTACAAATATCTATCAACAATATTGAAAAAATATGTAGGGGACAAATTAAACCAATGCGGAGGCGCGTATACTTCAGAAGATGTTAAACAGAAGCTGTCAGAAAAAAATATAGATAATAATATATTAAACTCCATTTCATGTATTCTTCAAAAATGTGAAAGGACCCAATATGGTAACTTGAAAATGGTCCATAATGAAAGATTGAAAAGCATGGAAGAAGCAAGAACTATTGTAAAATAAATGAAAAACCAATTGTGAAGGTTGCGCATATGAAAAGTTTTATTCCGGAAAAGACCATTAATAAAATTTTGAAGGTAAACAAATATTCTGAAGGTCAGCGCGTAAAGATATATAGAGGCATGGCTTGAATTTATGAAAATAGCTTCATGACTTTGGTGGCTTAAATATTTTTGAGATTGAGAGTTTTTTTTAGAATCCCTTTTTGAATTCCTAAGTCTTACTGTTAATAATTTTTTCCGTATTGACATAAAAACTTGAAAAATATTCTATTTTAAGGAGGAAGCATAGTGGCAAAGCCAGAAAAGCATGTTTTAGTATGTATGAACTCAAGACCGCCAGGACACCCGAGAGGTTCTTGTGGCTCTGTAGGAGCCAATGAAGTTTTATTCAAGTTTCAGCAAGAACTTGAAACAAAAAATCTTTTCGAAAAAGCCATAATCAGTGGATCCTCCTGTTTAGGCCCGTGCAATTTAGGAACCATGGTTGTGGTCTATCCGGATGGCACCTGGTACAATAAAGTAACTCCGAAGGATGTTCCTGAAATAATAGAAAAACACATTATAAGTGGTCAGCCTGTGGACCGTCTTCTTTTGCCTGAAGAAGCATGGTCTTAGCAGGGGGAATGAAATGATCCTTGTTGCCAATAGAATCAGTGTCGCAAAAGGGTTTGAGAAGGCCTTCGAAAAAAGATTTATGAATCGCGCGCGGAAAGTGGATCGTATGCCGGGATTTATCAGAAATGAGGTCTTAAGACCCCTTGACTCTGAATTCTACGTTATACTAACATACTGGAAAGATAAAAAAGCCTTTACGTCCTGGACAGAAAGTAAAGAATTTAGAGAAGCACATAAAAATAAACCACACAATGATATGTTCTCAGGTCCTAATGTTTTTGAAATGCACGAGGTCATAGAATGCTCAGAAAAGAAAGAAATCAAAAAAGATAATTTTAATTAAATACCATGTTATTAATATCCAATTAATACCCATCAAGCATTCTTTTTAACATCTTCTTATATTTAAAAGCCTCTTAATCTCTCTCGTTTTTCCTTCTTTACTGCATGTACACATCTTTCTATCAATTATATTTTAAATAGATAATAACTATCGTATGATGACTTGATAAACAGATCTGAAAGACAAATATATGTGTGTACAGCTCGGAATCATAGCAGATATTCCCATAATCAGACCGAAATAGATATTTCTTAAATTTTCAGTTGGTTGTTTAACAGCAGAAACAACCATCTCTGTGTATTCAGCATTTCTTTCCGCAAGGAGCACGTTTTCATGCTGGAGGAGTTGTATGAGCCAACCGGAAATTGAAAAAACAAAAACGACCCAGAATGTTGCCAGAACCGCTATTATAAAATCAATAGAAAGATGCCCAATGTATTTCATTGTTGTGCTTGATTCCAAGGCTTTTCTTATAATTAAAATTGTTATAAAAAAGGACAGGCTGTCAAATAAGGCCCCAAGTATTCCCACGGGAAACTGGATTTTAAAATAATATATAAAGGAACTCCCAATCAACAGTTCCGGAAAGGCAGTAACCATCGCCCCCCAGTAACAGACTACATTTATGAGGATAAAAAACAGAAATAAAAAGGGGAAAAAAAGATGGAGTTTGGGCCGATTCAATTCATAAAATTCTAAAAGGCCTCTTAAGGATTCTTTCCAAGTTATGATAATCAGATGCATGGCGAAATGCAGTCAATGAAATGGAAACTATTGTATGCTCTCTTTGGGAAGACAGTCTGATTTTTTCTGAATTTACCAGAACTACTGCTGAAAATCAAAAAAATGTGATGTCTTTTTAATATTTATTGAGGATTTCATTCAAAATACTTTCATACTTTAGCGCCTCTTCATCCCTCCTGTGTTTTCTGCATCCGTTTATGTAAATTTTACACTTTTTCTGTAATGCCTTTAGAGCCATAATACTTTGGTTTTTATCCAGTACACCATCTTCAAGTAATTTGTATATTGACTGGATTCTGAACCGATCCGGCATGGGTATTTTTTTCGATAATTGGTCCGATCTCCCTCCGTCTTTGACAGTTAATTCTTCATCTAACAAATGCACAGGATATTTAGAAGTAATTCTAAGCCACAGATCGTAGTCTTCACATACGGTCAAATTTTCGTCAAATAGACCAACCTCATCAAATAAAGATTTTCTTATCATTACTGTAGACATGCTTATAGAACACATCTCCAGACTTTTTTTAAACAAATTTCCGGAACGCTTCCTGTGTTTTTTTTTCTGATTCAGAATTTTGCCCCTGCGATACCATAACTCCTGTGTATGGGAAATAAGACAGGAATTACTTTCCATAACCTTTACTTGTTTCTCAAGTTTCTTTTCCTTCCAGCAATCATCAGAATCCAGAAATGCTATTAAATCTCCTTTTGATTCGATAACTCCTTTGTTCCTAGCAGCGCTAACTCCTCGATTTTCCTGATAAAAATAACGAAAGCGTTCGCCACAAAAAGATTGGATTAATTCCTTTGTTCCATCCTTAGAACCATCATCCACAACGATAAGCTCAAAATCTTTTAAAGATTGCTTGAGAACCGATTTGACAGCTTTCTCAAGAAAAGAATACCTGTTGTAGGTGGGGATAATAACGCTTATCATGTCTACACCAATAGAGAAAAAATAATGGCACACTGATTTTACGGGTAAAATAAAATCCCATTCGCGTAAATCCGTGTAATCCAAGAGCTAATTTGCCGGGTTTTTAATAGGATGATACTATAACCATATTATGGATAAGCTTACCCTAAAATATGGCAAAACCAGTGTATCATTTAGTTTTAAAAATGAATATTACGAAATCCTTAAAGCCGCTAAAATCGAACCATTATCTGATCCCGAACAGTATTTAGCGAGTATCATTGATAACCCTTCAGGATTCCGCACCTTTGATCAGATCTTTTCCGCTGATGACCGGATTTTAATTGTTGCTTCAGATATTACCCGCTCTACGGGCGCGAAATATTTTTTACCAATCCTACTCCAACGATTAAATAAAGCTGGCATCCTTGATGCCCAGATTTCCATCCTTTTTGCCTTAGGAATCCATAGAGGACTAACAGGCACAGAAAGAAAAGCTATAGTTGGCGAGGAAGTTGCTCGAAGAATAGCAATGCTTGACCACGATCCGGATAATCGTGATCAAATGGAATACATCGGTGAAACTCTCAGGAGCACCCCTCTCTTGATAAACCGAAATGTTTTGGAAGCGGATGTACTTATCCTTACAGGAAACATTACATTTCATTATTTAGCCGGTTTTGGAGGGGGAGGAAAAGCTTTATTGCCTGGCGTCGCTGCAAGGGAATCATGTATGGCCTTTCACAAGTTAGTTCTTAAGTCGGCGAACTTTGGAATAAAGCCTAAAACCTATGCCGGCCAAATGGAAAATAATTCCATGCATGAGGATATTTTGGAAACTGTAAATAAGCTCTCTCCGGATTTTCTTATTAACACTATTACTAATTCTTCAGGTGAAATCATTCATGCAGTGGCCGGTAAATTAATGGAGGCACACAACAAAGGGTGTAATTTTTTTATGAATCACTGTAGTGTGCATATCAAAGAAAAAGCCGAACTTGTAATTGTCTCCTGTGGCGGGTACCCGGGAGATATAAATTTTATTCAAACCCACAAATCTATTGAGCACGCATTTCAAGCTGTTAAAGAAGGCGGGGTGATGATTGTTTTAGCTGAATGTGCTGAGGGGTTTGGAAACCCTACTTTCCTCAACTGGTTTCAGCATGCGGAAAGAGAAAGTTTTTTGCAAAATCTTCATGTGGCATTTGAAATTAATGGGCAAACCGCTTTTTCAACATACTTGAAGGCTAAAGCAGTCAAAATAATACTAGTTTCGTCTTTAACAAGAGAGGATGTTACCATTATGAATTTAATCCCGGCTGCAAATATTCGAGAAGCTTTATCCATAAGTAAAGACTTCTTAGGTGGAAACGATTTCACGTATATCATCCCTGATGGCACCCGCACACTTCCAATTTATAAATCCAAATGAAAAAATAGTATTTCCGCAGAGCGTTGGGTTTGCAGAGAAAAAGATCACTAGTCATTTGTTTAGTGATCGGTAACCTGTCACTAATGACTAAAACGACTCTCCTTTTCCCTTTCTTCATTCATTTTTCGAATTTTAATAATCTTATTCAATCAAGCGCTTGTATATGCCAAGACCGGTTAAAAGAACTACTGAAGAAAGAAACATGAGAAAAGTTAGCATAGAAGATAATTCAGAGTTTTTTACGACCACAAATGTAACAAAAAGAAAACCATAAAGAAATGCATAGGATAGAACCGTAATAATGAGTCTCCATTTTCTATAAATAGATAATAATCCTAACGCAATGCAGACAGATACGACAACAGGATGGCTTAACATGGCCAACCAGTCTACATCCTGCAAAAAGTTTTGAACATCATTAATCTTAAAATTAGTATAAAATTCTGCTATATTATTTTTCGTTTATTTTGATAAACCCGGGCTCAAAATTAGTAATAAAATATCCCTTTATCAACCTTGTTTTTAATAATTTTTCCGCATAGAACTTTGCCTCTTTTCTGGTTTTAAATTCTCCCACACGAATCCTATACCATGCGGATTTTTCGCTGGTTTTAGTATAATAAACCTTTTCGCCTTTCGCAGACAAGTCGTTAATAACCTTTTCAGCTTTTTGTAACGTCTTAAAAGCCGCCACTTGAATGGAATAAGGGAGCTTTGATTCGTACATGGTATATTGCGGGTTTATATTTAAAAGGTTTAAAGAAGGTTTAAAATTTTTTCTCCCTTGCATTACCGCTATGACCACTAACAAAACTGCTGCAAAAATTAAACTCGAGAAAACTATAGAAGAGCGCTTTTTAATCCGGCTTGCGTTAAAAAATCTAAATGTTTGAAACTTAAGAATACTGGTTTTAAAAGAAATTTTTGTGGTTTTGATTATATTAAGCATTTTTTGGAACAGGCCGGATATTTTTTCTTTAATAAATTCTTTTTGGGTAGAAAGTACGTTTTCTTTTTCCAACCGATCTTTTGAAAGGCGTTCTTCAAGTTGTTTTCTTATTTTTTCTGATATTCCTTCACAAGTTTTATAAATTTTTTTTGAAAGATTATCTGTGCACCCTTTCTCTTTTCGGTCGTATGACAGTTTTATGATTGCTTCTATTACAGGTTCACTCTGGTTTGAATATTCGGAAAAAGCCGTTAAGTAAACTTCAGCAGCAAAATCATCCTCTCTTTTCAGTTCGATCATTTTTAAAATAAGAAAATCTACTGCTTTCTCCTTTGGTGATAGATTTAATTTAATTGCTTTGGAAAATATTTCTTGTGAATTATAATCAAAGACATTATTTTTAATATAATATTTAGAAAGTATTTCAATAGCCTTCCGGTTGTCTAGGGAATGTTTAAATATATGAAAGCAAATTTTAAATTCATTCTTAGATAAATTTTCTTTTTCATTGTATATATCAATCAATATATTTTGAAGGTTGACGTCACCTGGATGTCGCAAAACCGCTTCTTCATACACTTCCTGGGCTGCTCTGGATCGGGCATGTAAACCAAGAAAGAGTTTTGAATACTCCTGGTATATCTGTTTTAATAATTTTTCAGTGGTGGTTGGAAAAAAATAAAAGGAAGAGGCAAACCGTAAAAGCCTTTCAAACCGCTTCATAGCTTTACTTGAATCAAGGGACAGATCATATCCACCCGCTCTAAGCAGAAAACCGTTAAATCTTAATTTCCCTACGTAACTCAAAACAATCGATGGGGTTAAAAGAGACAATATTGCTATAATAATCCATAAGATGGAGTTATATCTTTCCCCACCTACTTGCTCGTATAAAATATACATCGAAGCATAACTTGCAAAAAGAAAAACAAAGAAAGCTAAAGCCAATCTAGCAGTTAGATATTTTAAAAAGTTTGCTGTCATAATATTGACGATTTATCTTTTGAAGATTCCTTGCGGCAAGCCGCAGGGAATCTTCAGTGGAGAGTATAATTTTTTTAATTTCGTTCCCTAACCCCGCCGCAAAGCTGAGTTTAGCTCTGCAAGCAGCTGGGAATACGTTCGCTAAACATTTTCACCGTAGAGGGCGCAAAAATCGCGGAGAAAAAACTCTTCCTTTGCGGTTTCCGCTCCTAAATTATTCAGCAGTCTCATTTTCCAGTTCGAGAAGCAATTGATTAAGTGAAGTCCCTTTTAATAAAGCTACTTGAATTTTTTCAGCAGAGTTACTATCTTCAGATACAAGATACCCGGTTTTGGGATCAACTTCAGCAAACTCTATATTATCCGGAACAGGGAAATCTTTAACCGGTTCATCTTTCATTGCCTCTTTCATAAAATTCACCCAGATCGGAATCCCCCCCTGACTACCGGTAATTCTAGCCCCCTGTTTGTTTTGCATTGGCGTCGCATCATCATACCCCACCCAGACTGAAGTTGAAAGAGTGGGCGTAAAACCTGTAAACCATGCATCTTTAAAGTCATTCGTAGTTCCTGTTTTACCAGCTGCAGGCCGGTTAAAGCCCATTCTCCTAATCCTTCTGGCAGTACCATCATCTACAACCCCTTTCATCATATCTACCATTAAATAAATAAGTTGGGGATCAAAAACCTTATCATACCTGGGAGATTTCTCTTCCAGAACATTGCCACGAAAATCTTCAATTCTTTTGATCGCAAAAGGCTTTGCGTATATCCCTCCGGAAGCAAAAACAGTAAAAGCGGAAGCCATTTCTAATGGCGAAACAGGTGATGTCCCGAGAGCCAGAGACATGTTTTTTTCCAAATGACTTTGAATTCCAAATTTTATGGCATTCTCGATAACCGTCTCCACGCCGATCTGGTCGATAAGTTTCGCTGAAATCACATTAATTGAATCCATAAGCGACTTTTTCAGGACAATACTTCCGGTAAATTTGTTATTAAAATTTATCGGTTCCCAATCTTGTGAACCGAGAATTTTAAAGATTACAGGTTCGTCTTTTACAACCGTTGCAGGTGAATAGTTAAGCTTCTGCAGAGTGGAAAAATAGACAAATGGTTTAAATCCGGAACCAGGCTGGCGATTGTTGGAAACAGCACGGTTATACTGGCTCAAAGAGATATCTTTTCCGCCAACCATCACTTGAATGGCCCCTGTTCCCGGAGCAACTGCAACTAAAGCTCCCTGCAAGGATTTCTGTTTTTCTGTTTTATCATCTATATTATTTTGTTTTTCACCACGAGCCAATAGTTTATCCAGGTATTCAAGATGATCACGAGTGACCTTTTGAGCAACTCTTTGTAATCTGGCATTAAGAGTAGTGAATATTTTTAGGCCTCCGTAATATAAAAGTTCCTTCCCGTATCTTTTTTCAATATCCTCTATGACATAATTAATAAAATAAGAATTATGTTTGGAAATTTCATTTGGCTTTCGAAAAACTATAGGAAACGCAACAGCGGCATCCATTTCTTCTTTTCCTATAAAACCTTCTTTCACCATTCGGGAAAGCACCTTCTTTTGCCTTTCGAAAGCAAGGTTTTCCCGGCGGTATGGATTATATTTGGAAGGATAATTCGGCAGACCGGCCAACAAGGTTGCTTCTGCCAGGTTTAACTCATCAGCATGTTTTCCGAAAAATATTTGCGCGGCATCTTCTATACCGTAAGCCCCTGAGCCAAAATAAATCTGGTTGCAATAAGCTTCAATAATCTCATCTTTCGTAAAAGAAGATTCGAATTGCAGCGCTACCAGTATTTCGTAAATCTTACGTTTCCAGGTTTTCTTAAAAGAGAAGAAAAGATTTTTTGCTAACTGTTGAGAAATGGAACTTCCACCCTGTACTATTTTTCTCGCTTTTAAATTATTAATTATGGCTCTTATTATTCCCCTCTTATTAATTCCTGAATGCTCGTAGAACTGGCTGTCTTCCGTAGCAATAACAGCCTGAATAAAATGAAGGGATATTTTTTCTAACGGAACTCTGCTCCGGCCCCCAAGTTTAGTTATGAGATTACCCCTGTCAGAGTAAATTTCTGTAGGAAGACTGAGATTAATTATTTCAAGACTTTTTGGGATTTGCGGAATTTCTGATGAAAATTGAAGAAAAAAGATAAAGAAAACAATGGACCCTACGATAGATAAAAAAAGCAGTAGTTGAAAAAATACTTTAAACAGATGCTTTGTAATAGTCGCCTCTTGAAAGTATTTTAAGATTACAATTACAAATTGTCAGTCAACTCATCCTGTAAAAAATCATCTGCTGACACTAATTCTTCACCAGAAAGATGTTGGATAAGGTTTGATATAAGAAAATCGTCTACATAAACTATCACAACTTCCTTTTTATTCAAGGTATGAATTTCAAATCCGATTTTAACGAGGTTATCCTCCGAAATTTCAGATATCCCTACCCTTTTAAGACGGTTTCCCCAACGTAAGAAATTGTAAGGGTCATAAATAATCTTGTCCCGCTCACTATGTTTCATTTTATAAATGGCGTCCATGAATTCACTGACGTCATAAATTCTGCTACTCAGTTCTTCAAGATTTTCCAGGGAAGTTGGAATTGTTTTGCCAAAATTTTCCAGAAAATTTGCGTCCTTCCCTGAAACCAAAATACTCTTTAGTACTCCAAACTGGCCATCTACCATTACGATTTCAGTCCCCGTTTCCTTTTGAAATACAAAAGTCTTAACCCAATCGGAACGATGAAAATAATTAATTAAGTTGTAAGGATCAATAATTTTATTTGATAGAGTTGATGGAAGACTGCTGTAAATTTTTACAAACTGCCCTTTTGTTAATCGAATCAAACGGTCTGTTTTTAGAAATTCAAACAGTTCACTGAAATTTTCTATCGTTTCAATTCTTTTTCGCTTTTCTTCTTTCTCAATAATAAGCTCGCTTAATTGTCCCATGGCCGTAACATTTTGCCGTTCAACATTCCACATTCGGCCGAGTTTTTGTCTTTTGTGATTATTCCATTTCAAGAAATCCCCAGCCATTTTTTCCGTAAAGTCGAATTTAATTTCAACCAGAGCAATGACCGCTATAAAAAAAATTATACTAAGAGAATTCAGGTTAAAAACCTGATAAATCAAGACAGCAGGCCTTTTATCAGGAATTATAGAGGAAGGTAAATCCATCATATTGTCTTAAAAAATCTGGCGCTTGTACCATGTTTCTTTATTTTAGTCATTGAAATTTATTTGTTATTTTGGTTTTGGTAATTGTTATTTTACTTTTTAGTCGCCTACAATTTGAATTAAAATATTCCTGGATCTCGGTCGGTTGTCAAAATCCAGAACAACAATCTGCTGCCACGTGCCCAACTTTAAATCACTTTTGTTAAAAGGTACTGATAGAGAAGCTCCTAACAAAGCTGCCCGGACATGGGAATATCCATTGCCGTCTCCCCAGCGAGAATCATGTTCATAATGGATTCCTGCCGGAGCTAATTTTTCAATAGTCTTTATTAAATCATTCACTACACCGGATTCATATTCTATAGTAGTAACCCCTGCGGTAGAACCCGGTATAAATATAGTTACAGTTCCATCCGGTATTCCTGACGCAAACACCTCGTTTTGAACTTTATTAGTAATGTCGAGAATATCCGTTTTCCCGCTTGTTTTTACTTGAAAAGAAACAGATTTGACTGACATATCGGGAGTTATTGGAAAACATCTAAAGGAATTGAATTATTTGACACAGATTTTTTACAGGTTTATTGTACAATTACTCCGTAAAAGCTTCTCTTTTTGGGAAGAATTTTCTGTTTGCTCACCGGAACGGTAGCTCCTTTTGGTTGCGGCAACTTGCCAGTTTACGATTTTATAATCTGATCATAAATAATCAGTGTCACATAATTTCTTTATGTTTCTGGTTTTACAATTTTCAGTGAAGCGGAACTATAGTTCTAACTAATGTGAATTTTATTACATTTTATATTTGCCAAAATCTTCAGGCTTGAGGTTTTCCAGCCATTTTTTCCATTTGGAGGGATCTTCAAGGTTTGATTTATCTGTTAAATCGATATTTTTTTCCGACAGATCAATACTTTTAGCTTCTTCAACTACTTTTTCTTCTACATAAACCGGGACTTTAAGCCTTAACGCCAGCGCAATTGCATCACTTGGTCTGGAGTCGACATTAGTTTCATTACCATTTGCTTTTATACAAATTTTAGCAAAAAAAGTATTGTCTTTGAGTTCATCAATAACAATATGGGAAACAATGGCTTTAGCTTCAACCAGGATATTTTTAATCAGATCATGAGTCATTGGTCGTGGCGTGCTAATGTTTTCCATCTCCAGCGCGATAGCGTTAGCTTCAAAAATACCGACCCAAATGGGCAGGGCATGTTTTCCTTCCGAATCTTTTAGAATAATAATAGGCATATTCGTTAATGGATCCAGAGTCAAACCTCGGATTTTCATTTCTATCATTACCACACCTCCTTTCCTAGTTTGCTTACTTTATTATTTGAGAATCAAGCACTCATTTGCTTATACTAAACATTTTTTTCATTCTTGTCAATAAGTCTATTTTTTTAGAAATATTCGACCATTGATCATTATTAAGTGTTTATTACCTACTGTTAATTAATAACCTGTCCATCCAGGCTATATAATCCACTACGGACAATTTTAACGGGAACGATTTTACCTGTTAAGTAGCCTTTTCCCGCGTTGCTAACTTCTGAACCTATTTCTTTTTGGAAAATTTCATCGCCATCTGCTGATGTATTTAGCTTTAATTTGGCTGCAGTTCCTGCCCGTACTGTAAAATTTACAATCTTATTAGTTCTTGTTCTTCCGGTTAATTTATCCAGATTAGTCTTACTCTTGCCTTCCACCAGAATGTCCACATTTTTACCTTCCAAACGTTTATTCAACTTTAATGTAATGCCTTTTTGCAAATCAAGCAAAGTATTAAAGCGTTTTTGTTTTATTTTTTCGTTAACCTGGCCAGGTAGCTTAGCTGCAACCGTTTCAGGTCTGGGAGAAAAATTGAAAAGAAAAATACTGTCAAACTCTATTTTTGTAATCAAATCAATAGTGGCCTGAAAATCCTGTTTTGTTTCACCCGGAAATCCAACGATAATATCTGTTGACAATGCCACGCCAGAAATGCTTGATTTTAAAGTGTTTATTTTTTCCATGTAGTCTTTTAACGAATACTTTCTATTCATAAGAGAGAGTATTTTATTAGAACCCGACTGAGCCGGCAGGTGGATTTGTTCGCATACTTTATCGAAATTCTTTATTACCCTGATCAGCTCTTTTGAAAAATCTTTTGGATGGGAAGTCACAAAGCGTATTCTCTCTATCCCCGGGATTTCGTTAATTTTTTCCAGCAGACCGGGAAATGTTATGCCTTCCTCAGTACCCTTGCCATAAGAATTTACATTCTGCCCCAACAATGTAACTTCTTTATATCCATGTTGAGATAATACTTTTATTTCATTAAGAATATCATTGCATTTTCTGCTGATTTCTCTTCCGCGCGTATAGGGCACAACACAATAGGAGCAATAGTTATTACAACCATGCATGATGCTAACCCATGCCTGAATACCGCTTTTCCTTGATATTGGGTAATCCTCAAGATACTGTTCTGCTTCTGAAAATATTTCTGAAACGGCAGCGTTACCCTTTGAAGCTGTCTCAAGCAACGAGGGAAGGCGGTGAATATTCAAAGTACCAAAAACCAGATCCACATAAGGAGCACGTTTGAGGATTGCTTTACTACTAATCTGCCCAACACAACCACCCACGCCAATAACAAGGTTTGGATTTTTAACCTTATATTTTTTTATTCTCCCTAACTTGCTGAAAACCTTTTGTTCCGCTTTTTCACGAATACTGCACGTATTCAATAAGACAACATCCGCGGAATTCAAATCAGGCGTTAAAGAATAATTATACTTCCTGAGCATTCCCGCCATCTTCTCCGAATCATATTTATTCATCTGACAACCCCATGTCTGGATGCACACTTTGCGGATTGAGTTTTCAGAAGAATTCCTGTTTTCTTGTTGATGCACTTCTCTTTTTTCCCAGTTAAATAATAAGTTTGTAACTTTATTGTGCTTGAACGCCTATTCTAATCCCATTATTGAAATTTTCAAAGTTTTCTTTTTGTATTTGGAGGGGACAAAAGTCTTTTCACCTGAAAAGCAAAATGTCTTTTAGTATTGCAGGCTGTTCTGTCCTTTTTGCAAAAAAGACAGTAATGTTGATGAATGCTTAGTACACTTTTTTTGTTCTCTTTAAAAAATATCTTTTTGTATTCCTATTGGAATTGCGGCTAAAGTGTTTTGATTTATTATGCTATAATAAAAAGCCTCAGTATTAAGCTGGTATTTGGCCTTAAAACCCTTTTTATAAAATGACTCACAAATCTTCTCTATTACTTCATATTTGCTGTGCACCCTGCTCGCCATACGCAATAGATTTGTTGCGAAAGGATTATGACGTCACTGCTTATTTTTACGATCCCAATATTCATCCTGAAGAAGAATACCGTTTCAGGCTGAAAGAAATGAAAAGGTTTTCACATGAAATTAATTTACCGTTTATTTCGGCAGAGTACGACATAGAGAGGTGGTTTGATATCACGAAAGGTCATGAAATGGATCAGGAAAAAGGAGAAAGGTGCAGCCTTTGCTTTGATCTCAGACTGGATAAAACAGTGCGATTTGCGAAAGAAAATGGTTATGATTTTTTTGCAACCGTTCTCTCAATAAGCCCTCATAAAGACGCAAAAATGATTAACCGGGTAGGGCAAATATTATCTAATAAATATGGAATTAAATTTTTAGAAACTAACTTTAAAAAAAGAGAAGGGTTTAAAAAAAGTGTTTTATTAAGCAAAGAGTACGGTTTAAAAAGACAGGATTATTGCGGCTGCATTTACAGCCAGCGAAATTGAAGCAGAGACTCACGAATTAACCGATCAGAGTCATCGCCCTTTCTTTAACTTATTTTGAACAAAACTTTTCAGTTTTCCTTCAAGCGCAGGCGGGATTTCTGTCTGCCCGATGCATTGCCTGCAAAGGTTGCTGGTTTTTTTATAGGTGCTTAAAAAAGCCATGCAGGGAGGGCAATCATTAAAATGCTCTTCCAGTTCCTCACGAGTTTCAGGATCAAGAGTTCCCTCAAGATAGTCACACAAGACATCAGTTAATTCTTTGCAAACCATAAAGTCCTCTTCCATGATCAGGCTGCAAATAGAATAGAGAATAAAAGACAACAACCTGCAACCTTACTGGTTAAATTAAATCCTGAAATCCTCGTCCGAAAAAAAGAACATCTCTGCTACAAATTATAGCACTTTTAGATTGTAGCACTTTATTGAAAATCATCAAAGTAATTTGACAAGCGTTTTCTTAAAAAAAGTCTTGATCTATGTAAGCGGGATTTAACAGCTGGCACGGAAAGTTTCAAAATATCGCAAACTTTTTCTGTGGGTAATCCTTCAATATCTCTCAAAACAAAAACCGCTTTTTCTTTTTCCGGAAGCTGGTTAATTGCTTTTTGAATGATCTTTCGTGATTCGGAGGTCAGCAAGACATCGTCCGCTTTCTGAGACCAGTCATTAATTTTTTCCGCGTGAAAGCCATCTTCCTGATATTTGGGGAATATATCATCAAAAGGTATTTGTTGAATTTTTTTTCGGCTCTTTAATTTCATAAAAGAGACATTGAGAGTAATGCGGTAAACCCAGCTTGAAAAAGCAGCTTTTCCAAGGAAAGTGTTGATTTTATTACAAACCCTTAAAAATACTTCCTGGGCAACGTCTTCCGCATCCGATTGATTATGAGTGACGTTATATGCCAAGCTGTACACTCTTTTCTGATAATTGCGCACCATCTCTTCAAAAGCCTCCGGTTTGCCCGCCTGCATTTCTTTCACAAGTTGTAGATCGTTATCACTCATTATTTTATATCTTTCAGGGTTTATTTAATATAATAGAAAAAATTAAATTAAAAAAGCCAAATCTTATAAGTTTAAAAAATTATTAGATTCAACGTTTGAAATTTTTATATAAAAACTTTCGACTCCCCCAACTGCTGCTTGTTAAGGCATCCATATATACATAAATTTCGTTCCCATTCTATCCGTGAATGAATTCATATCTATATTTAATATGTTAACGGTATGAGGGGCACCCTGGTAATTTGATGAATAAATATTTTCTTTATACTGGTGTGGCCTGTGGTACGTTATAACTTTAGCTTCTTTGAGCCCCGCTTCTTTTTTTGCCAGTTCTATCGCATCTTCCAGGTATCCGATCTTATCAATCATTTTTAGCTTTAGTGCCTGTTGTGCAGTATAGATTCTACCGTCGGCAATTTTTTGAATTTCCCCTGTAGAAAGCTCCTTGCGTCTGCTTTTAAGAACATCAACAAAATTCTGAGATAGAGAGTCAATTATCTCCTGGAATATCTTTTTTTCTTCTTCTGAAAATGGGCGAAAGGGTGATGTAATGTCTTTTTTCCCTCCTGATTTGACAGTTTCATCTTCAATCCCGATTTTTTCAAATAGACCCTTCATATTTAACTTTAAAGCCAACACACCGACACTCCCTGTAATTGTTGTCGGGTGTGCTATTATTTTATCTGCCGACATTGAAATGTAGTAACCCCCAGATGTTGAAAGGTCCATCATTGCCGCTATAATCTTAACGTCCTTCTTTTTTTTGCATTCTAGCAGCTCATGATAAATAATATCGCTTGCCGTTACCGTACCACCCGGTGTGTTCACCCTCAAAATAATTGCTCTAATTTTTTTGTCTTTTCCCGCTTTATTTAACTGCTCTTTGACCCTCTCTACCATTCCCGGTTCTTTTTTAATCCCTGTGACATCACTCCTGCTTTTACTAGTGATAACACCTGAAATATCTATAAGAAGAATTTTATCCTCTCCTTTCCCTGAGATCGTTTTTTCTTCATAAGGACTTATTTTGCCACCAATCTGGATAGTAATCATCGCGCAACCGGCGAAAAAGAAAGAGCAGGAAAGGAACAAGGGAATAATAAACTTTTTTTGGGTGTAGTTAAAAAAAGTCTGGAAAGGGTTGAGTAACATCTGTTTATAAAATTTCAAATTAATCAATTAGCAATGAATCGGTAAAAAAATTGATAATTGTTTATTACTAATTGTCAATTGTTTTACTGCCTATTGTCATCTTTCATTTTTGATTATCGGCCATCCATGGCCTCAACCCTTCGGGCGGCTTTCTTCAGTAATATACATTCAGTGGTTTGATACTGATCTGTTACATATTTTTAGCATAGACATTGCGTGGTTTAATTCCATCGGATGGACCTACAACTCCCTCTTTTTCCATCATCTCCACCATCCTTGCCGCCCGGTTGTATCCTATCTTTAATTTTCTTTGAATCATGGAGATAGAAGCCTGGCCTGTTCTTGTAACCAGGGTTACTGCTTCTTCATATTTTTCATCATATTCTTCATCACTTTCATGTTCTTCTAATTCCGCTTTGACCTTAAAAATATCTGTCAGGAAAATCGGCTTCTGCTGTTTCTTCAAAAACCCAACAACTCTTTTTATCTCTACGTCTGTTACCATTGCCCCGTGAATTCGGCTCAACCGAGAGGTACCCGGCGGTAGAAAAAGCATATCACCTTTGCCGAGCAGTTTTTCCGATCCTACCGTATCCAAAATAGTCCTTGAATCAAATTTTGAGATCACCTGAAAAGATATCCGGGCAGGAAAATTTGCCTTTATTATCCCGGTTAAGACATCTACCGAAGGCCGCTGCGTTGCCACTAACAGGTGAATTCCTGCCGCCCTCGCCATCTGGGCTAACCGGGTCAGGCAGTCTTCCACATCTTTGCTGGCAACCATCATCAAATCTGCCAGCTCATCAATAACAATCACTATGAAAGGCATTTTTTCAGCCGGTTTCTCTTTTTCGCCTTTTTGATCTTCACTCTTTTCCTTCTCTTTAGACTTATTATTTTTTTGAGCTTTTTTCTCTTCTTCAACGATCCTGTTATAACCATCAATATTTTTAACCCCTTTATCCGTCATTAGTTGATACCTTTTTTCCATCTCTTCCACTGCCCATTTCAGGGCTGTGGCTGCTTTTTTTGGATTTGTAACCACCGGCGCTATCAAATGAGGTATCCCATCGTATACGGAAAGTTCCAGTACTTTCGGGTCTATCATGATGAACTTTACATCGTCTGGTTTTGCTTTAAAAAGAATGCTACAGATCATTCCATTAATACCCACACTTTTTCCAGAGCCAGTCGAACCAGCTATAAGAAGATGCGGAATTTGGGCAAGATTGGTAATAACCGGCAGCCCTGAAACATCCTTCCCCAGGCCCATGAGTAATTTCTTTTTTGATTTATCAAATTCTTCAGCGGCAAGGATTTCTTTTAAATAAACAAACTCCCTTTTTACGTTTGGAACTTCAATTCCCACCACTGCTTTTCCCGGCACCGGCGCAAGTACTCTAATACCAATCGACCTCATCCCCATAGCGAGATCATCGGAAAGACTTACTATTTTGCTGACTTTCACTCCCGAGGCAGGTTCAAATTCATACATGGTAATAACCGGTCCTGGCAAAACCTGGATAATATTGCCTTCTATTCCAAAGTCAAGTAGTTTCTTTTCCAGGATGATGGAATTTAGAATCAGATCGTCTTCCGATTTTTTAGTAGGCGCTTCTTTAAAGGGAGGGTTGTCCAGTAATGAAAGTGGAGGAAGGTGATAGCCGCCGACATGATCGTAGTATTCAAATCTATCCTGAACATCAAATTTTTCCGCTATCTCGGATTTGGAATCTTTATTTTTCACCTTTAAAGTTGAATCAATATGATTCGCTTCTTTAACAATTCTAGGTGTCGCTTTTTGTGTTTTTATGCGGTCCCGGTGAGCTTTTGAAATTTCTCTCTGGATTTGGAAACGCGAATAAAGCTCTTTTAAAAAATTTACTGTCGCACAAAAAAATTTATTAAAGAAATTCACTGCCACACAAGAAACTTTAAATAAAAATGAACACGTGCTTTTTAACAAATCTACTGTTGAACCGAGAGAGACACGGGTAATTGTAAGAATAGACAGAAAAAATAAAGTGAAGACCGCGATATAAGAACCGACACGGTTTAAAAACCTGGTTAAGTTTGAAGAAACAAAATTTCCTAATATTCCCCCCGACTTAATGCCCTGTTCGCTAAAATAATAGTCCTGTGAAAAAGCGAGGTTTAAAAAGGAGCAGAAAGCAATAAACAATAAAATACCGCCCGCTAAATAAAAAGGAAAACCCGTAAACTTGGAACCCCGGATCAAACCCCAGGCAAGAATTAATATGATAAAAGGGAAAATAAAAGCAGCGCTGCCGGATAAAGTAATCAGGACGTCGGAAATATAGGCCCCCACGATCCCAGCACTATTCTTTGCGGTTACTTTTTTTGCTGAAAAAATGTCTTTACTTAAAGAAGGGTCGCCGGGATCGTATGAAACAAGGCCTGTAAAATAAAATATTGCAACTGCAATCAAAATAATCCCAACAAATTCCCTTGACCTGCGTCCAAACAGGCTTGTTAACACTGATAAAGATACAGCCTTTTTCTTTGCCGTCTTCTTCAACATGATTTTAATATATATTAAATTATAGAAAAGGCAAGAATTTTATATTAGTAGTAACACATGAAAATAGGTTTAATTTTTACTGCAGAGATCGTAAAGAACTTAGCGCAGCGAAGCCGCAACCACAATTCAGTATGGAAAACCGAATTGGACGGTTTCCGAAGGAAAGCCGCCCAAAGGGTTGAGGCCATGGATGGCAGAAATCAAAATTACAAGCGCCTGTAAAAACCCATCTATTCAGTATCCACTGATTTCTATCTGAAAAATATTTATGATATTTGTGCGGCGTTATCCACCATTTTTCTATCTTAACGTTTGTCTGTTTTTTTCTGCTAAAGAGCAGGAAATGATAATAACATCCCGGAGGAATTCCAAATAACGAACCGGTTGCTATTAAAATTACCCCGATTTGTAATATGATCAACATGTTAAAATAGTGTATCAGCGAGAAAAAGACAATAAAAATTAAAATAACCCCAATAATTAGAAATTCCACCTCGTATGATCAAACTAAAATTCCTTCTGAAGTAAAATTTCGTGAACCGGATTCTAGAGCAATAAAAAAAAGCAGCGTCAATATTTCTGTAACCTCCACTATCCCTAATGAAAGATTTTCAGGAATCCCGTGTATTTTTCTTTGGTATAACTGCTCAAAAATAACCGCAGCAAAAGTTATCAGCATAAAAATAAAAATTCCGTTTATTCCCAACAACAAAACAATAATTGAAGCAATGATTGTAGCGATCCAAAAGTCCTTTACATCTATTTCTCCATAAAGCGGATTAATATCTAACTTTTCTTTGGGCCTGTTCATCTGCAAATAGGGGAAAAAGACCAAAGACCACCTCCCCAGAACTGGCATAACCAGCAAAACCTCATTTTTCCAACCCAGAACAATATTGTTCAGTAAAAGAAATTTCATCATTAACACAAAAAAAAGCAATAGAAATAATTTTAATTCAATATTTGAGGGCATCAATTTAGTTTCGGAAAAGCGGGTTATTCCTGTAACCATGGAAAGAAATCCTTTCAAATGTTTTGCCTCTGTAAATACCAGCAGAAACAAAATGATGAGAACATCAATAACCGGAGAAGGTAAAAAATGGCTTGCTGTAAAGTTTATTAGAACAAGGAGGAGACCGATGTAAAATCCGGCAAGAGGAAAAAACAATAGAGATTGTTTAATTTCTTTATGTAAAATTTCATTGTGGCTACCTTTTTTAGAAATAGTTAAGTGTCTAGCAGCAGTAAAGAGTTTATTTGCAAAATCCTTCATGGGGAACAAGAATAAAAGTGTTTAGCTATCGCATTACCCGCTGCTTGCCGCGCGGTTAGCAAGTAAACTTAAAAAATTATACTCTCCACTAAAGATTCCCTGCGTTTCTTCCAGGGCAAAAGAAATATCGATGAATAAGCTGAAAAATACAAGCGCATTAAAAATGGCGGCGAATGTTATATATTTGCAATGGAATTTCAAATACGCCTCTAAACACGAGAATTAGATGCGTTCAATATAACATAAAGCGGCAAAACCACAACCAAAAAAGATTTGCCACAAGGTCACTAATGCACAAAGAAAAAGGGGCAATGCCTGCCTCTGCGTCGCACGTAGACAGGGAGAAAGTTGGGTGGTGGAGAAAAAGGATTTTTCCCTCTCTTTCCATTTCTCCTGAATATTTTTGTGTCTTTGTGCCCTGGTGGATAAAATAACTTCTTCAAAAAATAATTTCACAGCGTAATATTTTAAAAAATACGCTATCCAAAATGGGCATTGAAGCATCTAGCGCAAAGACCGCGGGAAATGCGCTAGCTAAACACGTTCAATTATTTTGACTGGATAAAAATTGCAGGTATAATGACTAATATAATGCAAGACATCCATCTGGAAAAAATTATTATCCTCGACTTTGGCTCTCAGTATACCCAGCTTATAGCAAGGAAAATCAGGGAGCAAAAAGTTTATTGTGAAATACTCCCATGTAATTTGCCTTTTGAAAAAATTAAGTTATGTAACCCAAAAGGCATCATCTTCTCCGGTGGTCCGTCCAGTGTTTATAAAAAAAATGCTCCCCTCTGCTCTAAAAAAATTTTTGAACTTAACATCCCTATCCTGGGTATTTGTTATGGCATGCAGCTTATGGCACATCTCTTAAATGGAAAAGTGGCTTCATCGTCCAAAAGGGAATATGGCAGGGCTGTCTTAAAACATTCAACTTCGTCCCCCCTATTTTTAGGTGTAAAGCAAGAAATCAAAGTCTGGATGAGTCACGGAGATCGGATTAAATCATTACCGGAAGGTTTCACCTCCACCGCGCAAACCAACAATTCTCCTCACGCGGTAATGGAAAACAATAAACGGAATTTTTACGGTCTGCAATTTCATCCGGAAGTGGCCCATACAGAGCATGGGGTAGACATATTGAGGAATTTCATATTCAAAACATGTGGGTGTTCCGCAACATGGGATATGGGATCTTTTATAGAATATTCTGTTCAAGACATAAAAAAGAGAGTTAATGGCGGCAAAGTCTTATCCGCTCTGAGTGGCGGAGTAGACTCTTCCGTGGTATCTGTTTTAATTCATAAAGCCATCGGCAACAAGCTAACATGTATCTTCGTGGATAACGGCCTGCTCCGAAAAGGAGAAGCAGAAAAAGTAGTTGCCGCTTTCAAAGATAATTTTCATATAAACCTGCTATATGTGGACGGAAGCAAACAGTTTCTCGAACGTCTTAATGGTGTGAAAGATCCTGAAAAAAAGAGAAAAATCATCGGGAATGAATTCATCAACATATTTGAACAGGAAGCGAAAAAAATTGGTAAAGTAGACTTCTTAGCGCAGGGCACGTTGTACCCTGATGTTATAGAATCTGTTTCTTTTAAAGGTCCGTCCGCCGTAATCAAAAGCCATCACAATGTAGGCGGCCTGCCCAAACGAATGCGCTTAAAATTAATAGAACCGGTTCGAGAACTTTTTAAAGATGAAGTGCGCATTCTTGGGAAAGAACTTGAAATGCCTCATTCCTTGTTGCACCGGCAGCCTTTCCCCGGGCCAGGACTTGCTATTCGCATTTTAGAGGAAATTAGTCTCCCTCGACTTGAGCTTTTAAGAGAAGCAGATGCAATTCTGTTGGAAGAAATCAAACGAGCCGGACTGTATGAAAAAATCTGGCAGTCTTTCGCTGTCCTCCTTCCCGTAAAAACAGTCGGTGTTATGGGAGACAGCAGAACTTATGAGAATGTCGTTGGAATCCGAGCTGTTAACAGTAAAGACGGCATGACCGCGGACTGGGTTCACCTACCTTATGAATTACTGGAAAAAATATCCAACAGGATTATTAACGAAGTAAAAGGCGTAAATCGCGTGGTTTACGACATCTCATCCAAACCACCCAGCACCATTGAATGGGAGTAGTTCCATTTGAGCTGCAAATGATAGATTCTATCCTTGAAAAAGCGCAGAATGGCCAGAGGATCAACAAAGGAGAAGCCTGTCTTCTATTTAAATCTCCGGACATTATTTCACTTGGTAACACTGCTAATGTTATAAGAAACCGTAAACAATCGGATTCTATAATTACATACATTATCGACCGGAATATAAATTATACAAATATTTGTGTATCCGGCTGCATGTTTTGCGCATTTTACAGAAAGAATGATCATCCCGAAGCCTATGTCCTTTCAGAAAAAGAAGTATCTGAAAAAATTTCAGAGACTATTAGACAGGACGGTACCCAGATATTGATGCAGGGTGGTTTGCACCCTGATTTTGGAATCGAATTTTATGAAAAACTCTTGAAAGATATTAAAAATAACCACCTCATTCATATCCATGCCTTTTCACCTCCGGAGATAGTTCATATCGCAAAAGTTTCCAAATTAAAGATCGAAGAGGTCTTAAGACACCTAAAAAAAGCCGGTCTTAACACAATACCGGGCGGAGGTGCAGAAATATTGGTTGATAGAATAAAAAAGAAAATCAGCCCGAACAAATGCTCTGCACAGGAATGGCTTGATGTAATGGAAACAGCACATAACATGGAAATTCGATCATCTGCTACTATGATGTTCGGACTTGCTGAATCAATTGAAGACAGGGTAGATCATCTCTTAAAAATAAGAGATCTGCAGGATAAAACGGGAGGGTTTACTGCTTTTATACCGTGGCCTTTTCAACCGAAAAACACTAAATTGAATCGTATACCGGTTTCAGGGTATGAATACCTCAAGACATTAGCTGTTTCCAGAATTGTATTAGACAACTTCAAAAATCTTCAGGCCTCCTGGGTTACCCAAGGAGCAAAAATCGCGCAAATGGCTCTCCTGTTTGGTGCAAATGACATGGGAAGCACCATGCTTGAGGAAAATGTGGTGAAAGCCGCAGGGGTCTCATACCAGATGTCGGAAGAGGACATTAAAAGATTAATTACTGATCTTAATTTTATCCCACGGCGAAGAAATAATAATTATGAATTGTTGTGAAAAAAGCTTACAGCAGTCAGCGATAAACAATTAGCTTGAAAAATTTTTTCTTATCACTAATAGCTATTTTTTTCTTACGGACTGCTGATAGCTGACCGCTATTTCATGAAAAATGAAGACATAAACAGAATAATAAAAATCCTAAAAAAAAGCATCAAACAATGGAAGGTTCCTATTGTTACCCAGGTGGCTGAGGATGGAAGGGATCCGTTTAAAGTGTTGATATCCTGCATATTGAGTCTTCGCACCAAAGACGATACAACTGCCGCGGCATCCAGCAGGCTTTTTAAAATAACGGATAATCCAGCCAAAATGCTCAAAATAAAAGACAGAATCATGGAAAAAACAATTTATCCTGTTGGATTTTACAGGACAAAAACCAGAAACATTAAATCTATATGTCGAATTTTGGTTGATAAATATAAAAGCAGGGTACCTGATGAAATCGATGAACTTTTGAAGCTTAAAGGCGTGGGACGTAAGACTGCCAACCTGGTAGTGACATTAGGTTACAATAAACTCGGGATTTGCGTGGATACCCATGTTCACCGCATCAGCAATCGTTTGGGATATATAAGTACTACTACACCTGAAAAAACAGAATTTGCTCTGAGGAAAAGACTACCGCAAAAACACTGGATAATATACAATGACCTGCTAGTCACATTCGGACAAAACCTCTGCAAACCCATTTCCCCTGTTTGCAGTATTTGTCCTATTTATAATTACTGCGACAGAGTCGGAGTATTAAAGAGTCGCTAAGAAAAACAACCACTGAATACACAGCGCGCGGCAAACTGTCTCAACCAATTACAACCCCCTGTATCCCCCTTTGCGAAGGGGGAACTATACCTCGCTAATTGGTGGGGTATAAAAAACTTTGTTAAAAAAACGAAATGTTGCCTGTCAGAAATGCTGTACAACAAGCCAAACTATGCAATATTTGATCAATTATTTTTTTAAACCTTTTAGAACCAAAAATTCTTCAGATAACACGAAAGTGAGCTAAAGTTTGAAGGCATCTAAAGTGAACTGGAGAGTTAAATTTTCTTATTTCTATTTCAACTCCCTGTGCTCTGGTATCTATTAATACCATAATACCAGAGCAGCAGACTTAGTGTGAATATTATAAAGCCGACTACAGGCGTCATAAACTGAAGAACCGGATGAAACATAAATTGTCCGCTCTTTTGAAGAAAATATCCGGCCGGATAAAAATTAACAAAGGCTAAGGGGAAAATAAAGGTTAAAAACCACTGAACCCAGGGGTTATAAATGGAAACAGGATAAAGAATAAATTCTTTTGAGCTGTAAACAAAGATATGCACCAGAGCCCTGTTTCTGATTGTCCAGAAAGCAACTGCTGAAATAATGATCCTGATGCCGCCGAGAATTAAAACTGCCCCCCCTATTGCTATAGCTAAAAAAATTAATTTTCCAAAACTCCATTCCAGGCCGGCAGATTTAGAGCCGAAGATAATGGCTGTAACTCCGATTATAAAATGGGCAAGAGAGGAAACTTCCAAACCGGAACATAAAACCTGCATCAAGGGATTTAAGGGGCGGATTAATATCCTGTCAAACTCTCCCTGGATAATAAGCCGTTCAAAATGATTTAAAGCGTTAAACACCAGAAAGGTAATTCCCTGCGAAAAAACCAGCAATCCGTACAAAAACGCCATTTCCCCTAATGTCCAGCCGTTAATAGCTTTAAATTTGCTCATAATCACCAGGATAACGCCTAATTGTCCCATATAAAAAACAAGAATGGCAAAGACAAGAAATCCAAAAGTAAATTTGTATTCCATCTTACTTTTAACGGCTGCTAAGATTAGTTTAATATAAACATTTGTCATCATCCCCCCTGTATAACCAGTTTTTTTTCTGCCGCTTTCCACATGATTATGGAGATCAGGTACAATGATATAACCCAAACCAATTGCATTAAAATTTGAGAAAATATCAGGTCTCTTGAAAAATGATTAATAAAAATAGAGGTCGGTACATAAAGTGTGTATTTAAAAGGTAAGAAGCTTATTAACGGCTGCATGGCGTCTGGAAAAAAATCAATTGGAAGCATGCCCCCGGAAAAAAGAACAAACATGCCGTATTTCATTAATTGAAAAGAAAAAACCTCGATAAACCAGAAAGACAACAAACCAATAATAAAATTGACGATAAAAAATATGGTGTAACCTAATATCGCTGACGGTATAAAAAGAAGGTAAGTTTCCTTATCCGCAGGAAGATTAATGTTGAAAATTGTAATGCTTAAAACAATAAGGGGAATTCCCCGGACAAAGAAATGAAATAATGACTGGCCAATACATTCGGAAAGGTTCATTAGAAAATAATTAAAGGGTTTAATTAAAAACATTGCTATATCCCCGGTTCGCACTCTTTGAATCGTCAACTCGTCATCCATTGTGAATGAGATTTTGAGAATCATCGCAAAAACAGCGTAAGAAATGATCGTATGAACGTTGAAAGCTGAACCAAGAGAGGCGGATACAGGACTGCTGTAAATAGCCTTCCACAAAGAAGTAAATATAAAAATAAAGAGGAGACCGTTCAAAATTCCCATAAAGAATTCAATCCGGTAAGCAAATTCCTTTTGAAAAGATTTGGATATAAATTTGAGATAGGTTTTTAAAATGTCCATTTTTTATTGACTTCTTTTCATCAGCAGAATCGCATACCATAAGGTGAGTTGATTTTTTTAGGAGTGCAATGCCTTGCAGTCTTTTTCTTTTTATAAGCTACATCTATAATGCAGTTAATGAGTAACCTCTTGAAACCGCTAATTTCACAAATTATCACGAATCTGAAGTGGATTTTTCCATTTGACTTATGGAAATAGGGAAAAATCAGAATCGGTCGAGCACAATACACATCCATGCTCGATAGCAAGAGCAGCCATGGCATCAACGGTTACTTTAAGAAGGCTAGGGAATAACTTGACTCAATTCATTAACTCATTGATATATCGTTATTTATTTAAAATTATTAGATTTTTTTACCCTCCAATTACTTATCCACGGATAGTGTCGACACTATAAATATCAATATTGTCTTATCTAATTTTTTTTAGCGCTAGGCAACATTGCACCAGCCCTGTGAAATTGCGAATTGAAGCTCCCAATAGCAAAGCCGCAAGGAATGGGCTAGCTAAACACTTTCAAAAAACCTTCTTAAAAATATCTTTATTGTTATCTATTGTTATAAATCGACTTTATAATATCTTCTACCGTGGGTTCCTGAATGGAAAGGTCTTTGATTTGATACTTTATCGCAATTTTAGAGATGACATCAGACGCCGACAGGTCGCTGCCATTGAATCTGATCCATTTTTTGCAACTTTCTTCTCGGAGCAGTTTAATATCCTTAATTCCGCTTAATCCTGAAAATTCGTCCTGAAATTCAATTTCCATTACCCGGTGCTGTCCATAATTCTTTTTTAACAGGTCAGTACTGCCATCTGAAATAATCTTCCCTTCATCTAAGATAATAATCCTTTCACACAAATGTTCGATATCCATCATATCGTGGGTTGTCAGAATAATGGTAGTGCTCTTTTTTTCGTTGATTTCTTTCAGAAATTGCCGGATCGCGTCTTTGGCGACCACATCAAGGCCGATTGTCGGTTCATCCAAAAACAAAACTTCAGGGTCATGGAGCAGCGAAGCAGCCAGGTCGCACCGCATACGCTGACCTAAACTTAATTTACGAACAGGGATATCAAGATATTTATCTATGGAGAGGATGTCATAAAAATGCTTTATATTTTTTTTAAAACGATCTTCCGGTATTCTATAAATCGATTTTAACAAGTCAAAAGATTCTCTAACTGCCAGGTCCCACCAGAGTTGTGTTCGCTGTCCAAATACAACGCCGATTTTCATTGCATTTTTCCTGCGGTTTTTATATGGAACAAGATTATTTACAAGAGCCTCTCCGGAAGTGGGAACAAGGATACCGGTTAAAATTTTTATAGTGGTAGATTTCCCGGCGCCGTTTTCTCCAACATATCCTACGAATTCACCCTTATTAATAGTAAAGTTAATATTGTCAATTGCCTTTGTAAAAGCGGCTTTTCTTGAAATAGCGCCGGCAATAGCACCCAAGAATCCGTTTTTGACATTATATGTCTTAAATTCTTTTGTCAGGTTGGTTACTTGAATGATGTCCATTTATTTTTAAAAGGATGAATAGGAAGAACCTTCGACAAGTATTCGACTGAGCTCATGTTGAAGGCTGAGAGGCACATCAAGCGTGCTATTTTGAGCCTGTTGAAGCATGACTATATAACTAACACATATTTGAAGTTCCCTGCAGCAAAGTTGCGAGGGACGCACTCGCTAAACACTTTCAGGTTGATTAAGCATTCTAGCGCAGCCTAATATCGTGGTCAACTTATTTTAGAAGAATCTTTATTTGTGTTAAAATGATTTTTTTATTTTTAAACAGGATTATAAGATGAACATGATATGGGCAAGATTTAGATTTATCCAGTTTGTCTTGTTATCCTATCTAAAAAATAAAAGAAAGGAAAAAAATGAACTTTAAAGGCAAAGCTATTCCTACTAACCCGGTTAAAAAAGATTTGTCTGTAGTGGGCTTAGTTGACAACCATTTTAACGCGTACAACGCTGCCCGCTTAAGTGAAATCTGCAGGCTAATGGCTGAAAAAATGATTAAAGATGATGTTACAGTGGGCATGACCCTTACCGGAGCTTTAACACCGGCAGGACTCGGTTCCATAGCCATGGTTCCATTAATTGAAAACGGGTTTGTGGATTACATTGTCAGCACCGGCGCCAATCTTTACCATGACATGCATTTCGGGCTTGGATACAAGCTCTATCAAAGCAGTCCTTTTGTGGACGATCAAGAGTTGCAAAAAGAAAAGTTAGTACGAATTTATGATATTTTGATGGGTGATGATGTTTTAGAAAATACCAACCAATATATACGCAAACTGGTTTGTCTACCGGAGTTTCAAAAAAAGATGCCCTCTTCCGAGCTTCATTATTTATTAGGAAAGCATATGGCAAAGACTGAAGAGGCATCAGGGGAAAGCAGTGCAACAATGCTGGCAACAGCTTACAAGCATGGAATTCCTATCTATACTCCTTCTCCATGCGACAGCGCCATTGGCCTTGATATAGCGGAGAAAAAATTTAACGGCATTAAAACAGACTATGATGTCATGAGGGATGTCTCCGAAGTTACCGCCATTGCTTTAATGGCAAAGCGAACCTTCAAAAGCGGTGTGTTTATCATAGGAGGCGGAAGCCCAAAAAACTTTATAATGCAGACCATTCCGCAGTTGAATGATCTACTGAATGAGCATGTTGAAGGCCATGATTATTTTATTCAAATTACCGACGCTCGGGCAGATACGGGCGGGCTTTCAGGAGCAACTCCAAGCGAAGCAGTAAGCTGGGGAAAAGTAAACCCCCGTATGCTTCCTCATTCCATTGTCGCGTATACAGATGCCACCATTGCTCTTCCAATTATTACCTCTTATCTCCTTTCGAAGTGTGCCCCTCGAAAATCAAAAAGGCTGTATGATCAACGTGACAAATTACTCGACAACCTCAAAAAAAGTCTAAGAAAATAGATATTATGCTTCTGTCTGTGCTTCCTCTTCAACTGTTTGTTTAAAATTACATTCCTTTATAGGACACGCTAGAAAGTTTCCGTCTTTTTTGGTCCATCTCTCAACAATATAATGATTGCCGCAAGAAGGACATTTCTGCAAAACAGGTTTATACCATGACACAAAATCACAGTTTGGATATTTTGAGCAACCGTAAAAAGCCTTGCCTCTTTTTGAGCTCCTGCTGATAACATCTCCGTCACACTCTTCTCTTGGGCAGGATATTCCTGTGCTTATAGGTTTGGTAAATTTGCATTCCGGGTACTTTGAGCAGGCCATAAACTTTCCAAAACGGCCTGTTTTAATAACCATGTTTGATCCGCATTTGTCGCATTTTTCGTCGGTAAGCTCAGGAGCGGTCGGCTTACTCGCATTTTCATCTCCACCATCAATTTCCTTTGTATGTTTACATTTAGGGTAATTAGAGCAGGCCATGAACTTTCCAAATCTGCCCCATCGGATTACCATTTTATGATCGCATTTTTCGCAAACCTCATCTGTTTCTTCTACTTCTGTCTTGAGATTTCGCATATTCTTTTCTGCTTTTTTAAGGACTTTTTGAAAAGGGCTGTAAAAATTTTTTAAAATTTCAACCCATCCTATAGAGCCCTCTTCAACTTTGTCAAGTTGTTCTTCCATTCTGGCGGTAAACTCCACATTCAATATGTCAGGAAAATTGTCTACTAACAGATCTGTTACTATTAAGCCAAGTTCGGTAGGCTTCAAACGCCGGTTTTCTTCGCTGGTATAATCTCTCTCTTTGATGACAGATAAAATAAACGCATACGTACTGGGGCGCCCTATACCTTTATCCTCCAGTTCCTTAATTAGGGAAGCCTCTGTAAAACGCGGCGGGGGCTGGGTGAAATGCTGATTCGGTTTCATTTCAAGCAGCTTTAACTCCTCCCCAATTTTTAATGGCGGTAAAATTGTTGTTTTTTCATCACCCTGTTTCGCCTTGTTTGGTGATTTTAAAATGTTAGAATCTTCTGTGTAGAGTTTCATAAAGCCGGGGAACCTCACAACCATCCCATTAGCTCTGAAAAGATAACGTCCTACAAGAATGTCAACAGCGGTATGGTCCATAATTGCCGGAACCATTTGCGAAGAAACAAACCTTTTCCAGATCAATTCATACAGGGAATATTCATCTTTACTGAGGTATTTTTTTACAGCGGAAGGTTCCCGAAGTGATGAAGTAGGCCTGATAGCTTCGTGGGCTTCTTGAGCAGTTTTTTTGCTCTTATAAGAAGTAGGCTGAGAGGGTAAATATTCTTTGCCGAATTTACTTTTAATGAATCCTCGAACTTCCTCTATAGCCTCAGGCGCTGTTCGGGTGGCGTCTGTCCGCATATAAGTTATCAAACCGGTTATTTCTCCTTCCGCAATTTCAAGACCTTCATAAAGTTTTTGCGCAACACTCATTGTCTTTCTGGGATAAAACCTTAGCTTTCTTGACGCCTCTTGTTGTAATGTGCTTGTAATGAAAGGCGGGAAAGGATTTTTCTTTCTCTCCTTTTTTTGAATGTCCGAAATTTTATAGCAGGCTGCGTCTAAATCGGACAGAATTTTCTTTGCCTGCTGCTCATTTTTAATTTCAGCTTTTTTCCCGTCTATTTGAAATAGTTTGGCCTCAAAGGAAGGTGGAGTTTCCCCTTCCAGGCACGCCACTATCGACCAGTACTCCTGTGGCTTAAAAGCTCGAATTTCTTTCTCTCTTTCACAAACCAGGCGAAGCGCAACAGACTGTACTCTCCCCGCACTCAACCCCCATTGAACCCTTTCCCACAAAAGAGGACTGATTTTATATCCGACCAGGCGGTCCAATATCCTGCGAGCCTGCTGTGAATGAACTTTATTCTCATCTATTGATAATGGATTTTTTATTGCTTCCAGTACCGATCTTTTGGTAATTTCATTAAAGAGGACACGATAAATATTCAGTTCTTTCTTGCCCTCAATTACCTGCAAAATATGACTGGCAATCGCCTCTCCTTCACGGTCAGGGTCAGGAGCTAAATAAACATTATCAACTTTGGAAATAGCGGTACGGAGCTCTTTTATTACCTTCTCTTTCCCTTTAATGGTTACGAATTCCGGATTAAATTCATTTTCAACATCAACACCTAACTTGCTTTTGGGCAGATTTAAAATGTGGCCCACGGATGCTTTTATAGTAAAGTTCTTCCCTAAAAATTTCTTTAAAGTCACGGCTTTGGCCGGTGACTCAACTATAACAAGCGACTTAGACATTTAAATCCTTTCAATTCCAGTAGTAGAATAATTATTTAAAAATTGATCACATATACTCAATTAAAAAAAGCTTGTCAAGGAATTAGTTGTTTAATTTAATCGATATCATTTTTTTTAAAGGCAAAATCGTTTATAATACGATATGTTTAATTAGACTATCGGAGATTTATGATTTGAGTCAGGGGTCAGGAGACAAGGTCAAGAAAGGAGCAGCATGCGAACAGTAACCCATGCCGAATTTCGTACTACAAACTTGCAAAACTGTGCTTTTTTAAGCAAAAAATATTTTCAAACACCCCCTCCCGCCCCGGAGGGACATGTTAGAGGGGAATTCTCTCCCAAAAATTTCCCCTTAGAAAAGGGGGATGCAGGGGGTTGTAATTTTGCTTGCGGCTCTCAGCCACTTTGTGTGCTTCGAGGTTGACAATTTACTTTTAAAAGGGAAGTATTATGGCAAAAAAACCCTGGGAAGGGAGATTTACCGGAAAAACCGATAAGGCTGTTGAAATATTTACAGCGTCTATCTATTTTGATAAGCGACTCTATAAGTATGACATTATGGGCAGCATTGCCCATTGTAGAATGCTGGAAAAATGTAAAATTATTACTTCAGCAGAAAGTAAAAAAATTATTAAAGGATTAAAATCTATAGAAAAATCTATAGAGAGCGGTAGTTTTCAATATAACGATGCACTGGAAGACATCCACATGAATATTGAGAAAAAACTTATTGATAAAATAGGATCTGTCGGGGGGAAACTCCATACGGCACGGAGCAGAAACGATCAAGTTGCCCTTGATATACGACTTTATCTGAGAGATGAAGTCGAAGCAATTCAAAAACTTATTTCAGATTTTTGCCGGGTATTAATTAAACTTGCCGCAAGAAATTTAAATGTAATAATGCCCGGGTATACTCATTTGCAAAGAGCCCAGCCGGTTCTTCTATCTCATCATCTACTGGCTTACGTGGAGATGTTTAAAAGAGACAAAGAACGATTTCAAGAAATTCTCAAACGGGTCAATGTGCTCCCGCTCGGTTCATCCGCTCTTGCCGGAACAAGCTTTCCTCTTGACCGGAATTATGTCGCGAAGCTTTTAAACTTTCCTAAAATCTCTGAGAACAGTTTAGACGCGGTAAGCGATCGGGATTTTTCTGGGGAATTTTGTTTCGCTTCTTCATTACTGATGATGCATCTAAGTCGAATGAGCGAGGAGTTGATCCTATGGTCGTCCTCTGAATTTTCCTTTATTGAACTGGATGATTCTTTTTGTACCGGAAGCAGCATTATGCCGCAGAAAAAAAATCCGGATGTTCCTGAACTGGTCAGGGGTAAAACAGGCAGGGTTTATGGAAACCTTGTTTCTTTACTTACAATGCTCAAGTCTCTTCCTCTCGCTTACAATAAAGATATGCAGGAAGACAAAGAACCTTTGTTCGATACTGTTGATACAGTAAAAAACTCTCTCACTGTTTTCTGCAAAATGATGACAAAAATAAAAATAAACAGACAAAAAATGTTGGGAGCTGCCTCAGAAGAATTCAGCACTGCAACAGAAATAGCGGATTACCTTGCTAAAAAAGGCGTTCCTTTTAGAAAAGCCCATGAGGTTACGGGAAAAATTGTAAAGTATTGCAAAAAGAAAAATAAAACCCTGTTTAAATTGACCATTAAGGAGTGGAAAAGTTTTTCCGACAAGTTTGATTCAAACGTATTAAAAGCTATTGACATAAAAAAATCAATTGACAATAAAAACATGGTTGGCGGCACCAGCAGCAAACAGGTTGTTAAAAGAATCGAAAAATTAAAAAAAGTTTTTTGACAAATTTCACACCGCTTTGACAACGCACTTTTATCCTGTCTCATTAATTAAAAGATTGTTTTATGTTAGGCTGGTTCTATAATGATAAAGTCTTGTATCTATTTTTCAGGCATAATTTTGTTTGTTTCTTTCCTGCTCCCCCCGCGAGCTTTTGCCAATAATCAGCCGGATGAAGGGGTTATTCTCCAGGCTCTTGAAGAGGAGATGAATCGATCCCTGAGCGATTTAAAGCTGGATATTTTCAATCCTCCTTTTTTTTTGAGCTACCAGGTAAAGGACCATCAAAGAGTTAAAATAAGAGCAACTTTTGGAGCCATACTAAAATCGGACAGCAACCGATTTCGTAATCTTTACGTGGAAACAAGGATTGGAGATGTCCAATCCGACAGCGCTGCGACTGACTTGGCATATTTCGAATCGGCAAATTACTTTTCGCTCCCTATTGAAAATGATTTAGACGCTTTAAAAAGAGAAATCTGGCTTGCATCCGATAGTATATATAAAGCGGCAGCTTTAAACTATTTGCGAAAGAAAGGAAGAAATATCCGGAAAATCGATTTGGAAAATATTAATGATTTTTCTACTGGAGAAAAAAATATCTACATGGATAAAATAGAAGCAGAAGATCAGTTTTTAGAAAATATACCTCACTGGGAAGATAGGGTACGAAATGCATCAGCATTATTTAAAGAGCATAAAGAAATCACCCACTCGCGAGTAGATTTTTCAGCTCAAAAAACCATCCGCATTTATCTCAACTCCGAAGGAACTAAAATTGTCGATCAGCAAACTATGTTTGGTGTCACCATTTCAGCACAGGCTAAAAGTGAAGACGGCATGGACCTTTTTGATCGGGATATTATAAATTTCAAGAATCTTAAAAATTTTCCACAAGATGATTTACTCCATAAAAAAACTTTAGCTTTGATACAATCGCTCAAAAACCTCAGGGAAAGTAAAGTGATCGAACCATATGTCGGCCCGGCCATATTGGAGCCGGACGCTGCCGGAGTGCTGTTTCATGAAACAATCGGCCATCGCCTTGAAGGGGAACGACAAAGAAGCGAAGGGGAGGGAAAAACATTTAAAGAAAAAATTAGCCAACTTATTCTCCCTGATTTTATTAATATCTTTGATGACCCGACTCAGAAAAAATATGATGACACATATTTGTACGGCACTTATTTTTACGACGATGAAGGGCAAAAAGCCCAAAAGGTAGAATTAGTACGGAACGGCATTTTGAAAAATTTTTTAATGTCCAGGGTCCCTATTAAAAATTTTACAGGGTCAAATGGTCATGGCCGCAGCGACGGAACACGGGATCCTATTGCAAGAATGAGCAACCTGATTATAAAATCAAATAAAGAAGTTTCACATAAAAAATTAAAGGAATTACTTTTAGAAGAAAGTAAAAAACAAAACAAACCATATGGTCTTATTATAAAAAAAATCAGAGGGGGAGAAACAAGAACCTCCAAATATAATTTTCAGGTCTTCAAGGGCACACCGATTCACATATACAAAGTATATGTTGAAGACGGACGTGAAGAACTGGTACGCGGCGCAGAGTTTGTCGGCACGCCTTTGACCAGTATTAATAAAATAATTGCGACAGGAAACGATTACAGGGTTTTTAATGGGTTTTGCGGAGCGGAATCAGGATATGTGCCTGTCTCAAGTATCGCGCCAAGTGTTTTACTTTCTGAAATTGAGCTGCAAAGAACCGCTTCAAAAAAATCAAAACCACCTATTTTAGACGCGCCTGCCTTACAAAACTGAAAGAAAAAGAGATGGAAAAAGAGAAAAAAGAATTACTAACAGTCATTAAAAAAATTGAGGGCTTGCATTCTTCAGCATCGTTAAAAAATAAAGCCCTCTGCCTTGATATCGGTGATAAAAGAATAGGAATGGCTGTCAGTGATGACTTAAGATTGACCGCTCAAAGCAAGGGTGTTATTGAACGAAAAAATATTAAAAGCGATTTATCTGAAATCTTAAATGTTATTAAAACTTCTCAGGTGGGAGAATTAGTAATTGGAATACCCTATAACATGAACGGAAGTTTAGGGTCTCAGGCCAAAAAAGTTTTCGATTTCATCGACAAATTGAAGTCTAAAACAGATATACCTGTTTATCCATGGGATGAAAGATTATCCTCTTCCGCTGTAGAAAAAGTTCTCATTAATGCCAAAGTACGGCGTCAAAAAAGAAAAAAAATTATTGATAAAATGGCGGCTCAATACATCCTGCAGGGATACTTGGATTACAAAAAAATCAAGGATCGGGACTCGGAGCTCGAGGGGCAGGGGTAAAGGAAAAGCAATCTTTAACTCTCGCCACTAGACCCTTGCCTCTGAACCCTGTACCATATATTTATAATGAATTTTAAAACTATATTCACTTTCTTCTTAGGAATCGTAATCGTAATCACAGGTCTTTTGTCTTATGACTTTTATAAAACCATTACTAGCCCTCTCTCTTCAGAACCCTCCCAGGTTGTCATTGAAGTAAAAAAAGGAGGCGGCCTTAATAATATTTCCTCACTTTTGCATCAAAAAGGATTAATTAAAGACCCACAGACATTCAAGTTATTGGCGCTAATAAAGGGTGTCGTTTTCAACCTAAAAGCCGGGGAGTACAGATTAAGTCCGGCAATGACTCAAGTTGAAATCCTTAATAAAATCACAAGAGGCCTGGTAATCCAGCATTCGATTACCATTCCCGAGGGATACAACATTTACGAAATTGCAGATCTTTTGCAAAAAAATAACATCACAAAAAAAGATACCTTCATTGCCAGTGTTTTTGACCCCAAAATTATAAATGTACTGGGTTTTAACACTAATTCATTAGAGGGGTACCTCTTTCCTGAAACCTATTTTTTCGAGAAAAACGTTTCTGATCATCACATTTTAAAAAAAATGGTAGCTACTTTTAAAAAAAAAATAATGACTCATGAAATTATGGCGGCTGTCAAAGAATCTAAACTTTCTTTTCACAAAATAGTAACCCTGGCTTCTGTAATTGAAAAAGAAACAGGAAAAGAAGAAGAGCGTCCAATTGTCTCCGCGGTTTTTCATAATCGATTAAGGAAAAAAATGCTTTTACAGAGCGACCCTACGGTTATTTATTCCATCAGAAACTTTGACGGCAATCTTCGAAAGAAAGATCTTCAAATAGATTCACCTTATAATACTTATCGTTATGCCGGTTTACCACCCGGACCCATTGCTAACCCGGGACTGAGTTCCATTAAAACAGCGCTGCATCCGGCAAAAGTAGACTATCTCTACTTTGTTTCCAAAAAAAACGGAGAACACAAATTTTCCTCGACTTTAAAGGAACATAACCGTGCTGTTTTAAAATACCAGAAAAGAAGGAGGCCATAGTTTATAAAAAAAAACCGCGATAAAATACCTTGCCTGGAAGAGCGGGGGGGTGAATGGCGCAAATTTTTTATGGGAGTTACAGAGGGTGTGCCCCCTGCGGTTTTTAAGTGAACTTCCTGGTTAGTAATCTTTTTGAAAAAAATTTTTATGCCAAAGAAAATTGCCATCCTTGGTTCCACCGGATCCATAGGTGTGAACACTCTCGACATAGTAAGAAACAGTAAAAACCGGTTTAAAGTATCGGGCCTAGCTGCCGGAGGAAATATTGCTCTCCTTGAAAAGCAAATAAGGGAATTTAAACCGAAATACGCCGCTCTCTTCGATGAAAAAAAAACATCTCTTTTAAAAAAAAGATTAGGTAGATTAAAAGTCGAGATTTTTTCAGGCATCGAAGGCCTTATAAAAGTCGCCTCCATTCCAGACACTAAAATGGTTGTATCAGCCATTGTGGGCGCCGCGGGGCTCATTCCTACTTTTGCCGCATTAAAATGCGGAAAGGATATTGCCCTGGCAAATAAGGAAACCCTTGTTATTGCCGGAGAACTTTTCATGAAACACAGCAGGAAAAAGAGGGTCCGTATTATTCCAGTTGACAGCGAACACAGCGCAATTTTTCAGTGCATTAATGGAACGACAAATCGCAAGATAAAAAAAATTATTTTAACGGCTTCAGGAGGTCCTTTTCTAACTTATCCTGCCAAACAATTTGAAAAGATCACCACTCGTAAAGCTCTGAATCACCCAAACTGGAATATGGGGCCGAAAATTACGATCGACTCCGCAACTTTAATGAACAAAGGATTGGAAGTAATTGAGGCTCATTGGCTTTTTGGGATTGACGAAAACAGGATAGATGTTGTCATTCACCCTGAAAGCATAGTCCATTCAATGGTGGAGTTTATTGATACCTCGATAATTGCCCAGATGGGATTGCCTGATATGCGTGTTCCAATAAACTATGCTCTTAATTATCCTGAGAGGGTTTCCACTAACCTCCCAACTCTCAATTTAACAAAAACAAAAACTCTCACGTTTTCAGAACCGGATTACAAAAAATTCCCGTGTCTTGAATATGCTTTTCATGCCTTAAGAATTGGCCGGACTATGCCCGCTGTATTAAATGCGGCTAATGAAGTTGCTGTTCAAGCTTTTTTAAGTGGCTCTATCTCTTTTACCGGGATTCCAAAAATTATTAAAAAATTAATGAGAAAGCACCAGCCAAAAAAAGTAATGAAAATTTCTGACATCATGCAGGCGGACCTATGGGCCAGAGTAGAAGCAAAAAAACTTTGCGAAAGATAATGAGCTAAACATATTCTTATTAAGTTCCTTGAGAAGCCTTAGCTCGCAAAACGCCATTCCACGTGCTGGGAGTGATTATAGCTTTTCCTGACCGGTATTCCGAGCTTCTGCCAACCCCATGGTGTTATATCAATCCCTGCTGGATTAATGACAACCCTTCCATCGAATCTCTCTTTTTTATTTTTAAAATAACGAACTGCTCTCGGTTGCTTTGATTTTTTCTTCCAGTATGGATCGTTCCTAAACCATGGACCCAGATCTCTGACTTTCATTTTAACCCAGCGGGTCCTTTCACCATTTACGGCAACACGTCTTACATCAACCCATTTGCCTATTGCGGAAGGATCCGGCAGCGCAGCAGCAACAACACCCCATCGAACTTTTGACCCATCTTTAAAATATCTCGATTCCCCTTTATTGCCAGGCTTGCCGAATGAAGTCGCGTAAACGCGTAAAACATGTTTGCCGAATACTGTTCTCCATTTATTTTTTAAAATTTTGCGGGAAACCTTTTTTTTATTTTCAAAAAGAGATACGCCAAGAGCTTTTTTGAGCAGTTTTTCAAGCTCCTTTAGATCTTTTGGTGTAAGTATCTCGAGGTGCTTCTTGCCACCTTTAACAGCTCCATCCTGTTCTTGCTTTGAAAGCGCTTCATCCAAATGTGGCAACGAAGCAGCGCTCACTACTTTTTGATTCAGATTCGGCACCAACACTGCAAAATTATTAACCATGAAGATCACTAAAGCCACGAAGAAAATAATGGATTTTCCCTTTGACCCCTGACCCCTGACCCCTGATATGTTTATCTGTTTCATAAATAGTTTTATAAAAAAACGGCTGGGTGACGCTAAACTGATTATATAACTTAAAAACTCAAATTTTTCAAAAAAATATAGGTTCCCCGCAGGTTGAGGAAACTTTTAAACAATACCCTTTTGTATAAATACTTGTCATTGAAATAAAAAAAATGATACGCTCAATTTTTTTAGTAATTCTTTCAGTAGTAGTTGAATGTGGTTGACCTAAATATGAAAACCCTGGTAGTGGATGATTTTGCTACTATGCGAAATATAGTATGCAACCTGCTTCGTCAGCTTGGTTTTGAAAATATTCAAGAGGCCGATGATGGATTTACCGTATTGGAAAAGTTAAAAAATGAAATTTTTGATTTTGTTATTTCAGGGTGGAATATGCCTGAAATGAGCGGATTGGAACTGCAAAAAAGCGTGAAGGGAGAGGCAAAATTGAAGGATCTTCCTTTTATGATAGTCACTGCTTAGGGATTAAATAAAAAATATTGTTACCGCTGTTCAGGCAGAGGCAAGCGATTATATAGTAAAACCGTTTAATGCAAAAACTCTGAAAGAAAAAATTAATAAGATTTTAAATAAACAGAAATAACAACTGCCTATCAAAAAAAGCATTTATGAAAGCGGAATATATTAACCCGTTTCTAAATGGAACAATAAATGTCCTTAAAACGATGACTTCAGTAACTTCTGTCCCAGGTAAGTCTTATGTGAAAAAAAATAAGCTATCGACAGGGGATATTTCAGAAGTTATAGGTTTAACCGGTGCCAAGCAGGGATCTGTGGTTGTCAGTTGACGTCTCCTGTCAAGAAAATCAATGTTTGATCCATGACCCTTGCAACTCGGCCCCTAACCCTTAATTATTGGGGCACGCTAAACTTTATGTTCTTCGTGTACTAGTAAGTACATTTGCAAGATTGTAAACATTACTCTATTCGTATTGTCTACTTTGAAATCAAATAAAAATTTCAGAATAGTTGGAACAACTGCTGATATTGCGGTGGTGGCTTATGGGGAATCTTTGCAAAAGCTTTTTGCTCATGCAGCGGAAGGTCTTATCTTTGTTTTTGCCGAACCTGACCAGATTGAAAAAATAGAAAAGCGAGTCATTAAACTTCTTGGATCAGACATTGAAAACCTCATGGTAAAATGGCTGAACGAGGTTTTATATTTTTTTGAAGTTAAGGAATTTCTTGGAAAAGAGTTTAAGATTCTTACCCTAGATGAAAATCATTTACACGCGGAAATTACGGGGGAAACTTATAAGAGAGAAAAACATCTCATCAAAACAGAAATAAAAGCTGTAACGTACCATCAACTTGCGCTAAAACAACAAAAAGGAAAATGGAAAACAAAGATTATTTTTGACCTTTAACCATTATGCGGATTCATCTTCTGTGGTTAATCCACATTTATACCGGATTAGGAATTCCTATTGCCGGCCTAACACTATATTACTGCGCTAAAGGAGAAATAAAAACTGCTTTCTTTTACATGTTCCTTGCCGTCTTGATTGACGCGACCGATGGTTCGCTTGCCAGACGATTTAATGTTTCAAAAGTTTTGACATCATTTGACGGGCGAAAACTTGATGATCTGGTAGATTTTCTTAATTACGTGCTGGTCCCTGTAACAATGGCGTTTTTTTTAAAGATTCTTCCGGGAGATAATCTATTTTTTGGGATAATACCCATTATGGCAAGCGCTTATGGTTTCAGCCAGGTCTCAGCTAAAACAGAAGATGGCTTTTTTTCAGGATTCCCCTCTTATTGGAATTTGGTGGTTTTTTACCTTTATCTGTTTAAACTTCCAACTTTCTTAAATATTATGATATTTATCTTATTTTCAGGGGCAGTTTTTATGCCAATCAAATATATTGTGCCATTTAAAACAAAACCATTTGCCAGGGTAACGAATATTTTTTGTGCTGTATGGTGTCTTAATTTATTCGCAATCTATGTTTTTTTTCAAAACCCTCCAGCATGGCTTGTTATGCTTTCCACAGCATTCCCTTTTTATTATGCAGGGCTTTCAGTTTATTTACATTTCTCAAAATCAGGGGATCCGCAACCTAAAAGGAGAAATAACTACTAAGAAAATCTTGAATTTGGGTTAAGAGGCAGGGTCAACGAGTTTACTGTAAATGAGGACCTCTATTTTTAAATGAAGAAAGATCAGTAAATTTGGCATTAATAGGAAGTTTACCCTTTCTGATTGCCTCGCTAAGAAAGTCCGGGAAAAACCGATCACATTCATTAAGATATTTTAAAACAGAAATAGCCCAGTATTTTTCGTTGGGAGTTTGGATTATGGCAATGTTTTTGTCGGCATAATTTTCTTGAATTAATTTTTCTCCCTTTGATAAAGAAACGGTTTTCTTAAAATTAATAGACAATGGCCTTAAAGGGTCAACATTCAACACCTCAAGACCCTTTAACTCATCTGGAATATCATCATCAACAAGCTCCTCTATGGGGATAGGCGCAATATTTCCGTAAGACCGACCAGCATAATCTCCATGTTCAGCAACAGAAACAATATAAGTGGCAGAGTCTAATATCCTCACATGCTGTGCATATCCCTCTCTGATAATCATATTACATTTATTGGGTCCAAAAACAACAAAGTCCCAATGTCCGCGAGTTAACTCCAACTGGCGTTGCACAATATTAGTCCCTTCTACAACCTTGTCTATTTTTTTTAACATTTTACTGTCTTTGGGCTGTAGTTCTACCTTTGGCATAAGCTTATAAACCTCCCATTTAAATCTACCTTAAAATATCTATTGTATCACAACAACTTTAAGCCGCAAACAAAAAGAAATATGATATTCCAAATGGCAATCACTAAATAACAAATAAATAACAAATAAATAACAATATTCAATTTCAAATTACTCAAACAACCCTTCGGCAAGCTCAGGATGACAAAGATTGTCATGGTTAGCTTGCCGAGCCATGGTAATTGAGATTTATTTTTTTTCGATTTTGTGATTTGTGGTTTCATATTTTATAGTCTTGACAAGGAGTTTAGGCTGCCAGTATGATATTTTTCTCATTTATCTTATTGAGTACAAAAAACGAAGAGTTGAAATCAAATGAAAACTAAAGGAATTGATTTAATGATTGGAAGAATTAATATTTGTTCAGCCACGCTGAAATACCCCACATGGTATCTTGTTTACCCATATCCACTGTCAAATATTTTAGAGGGAAAGTAATGTCGTTGATAAAATATGGAATTAAAGAAGGGAAAGAGATAATAGAGGCCGGGTCTGAACAAGCTTCTTTTCAGATTGGTATTGCAAAAAAAAAGTTGAAAATTTATAGAATTCAAAAAAAGATAGAAATTGAGATGACCAAGCTGGGAGAAATACTCTATAATTTTTTTCAACAAAACAGGAAAGACATTAAAAATGACAAACAAGTTACCGGTCTGGTGGAGTCAATAAAAAAGCAAAAAGAAGAGATAAAAAAAACAGAACAGGAAATTGCGGACATTCAAAGTAATTCTGAGGGTTCAAAAGAAAAACTGTGCGACTCTGGTAAAAACATATTTGAAAAGATTAAAAAGGGGTTGAATCTAAGCGGTGAAATAACGGAAAGTGCAGATACCCAATCAAAACCATCCTTACAACAAAAGGCATCCGATGTTGAAAAAGAAAAAAAGGGTAAAAAAGTTAAAAAAACCTCAAAAGAAAAACCTTTACTATGACTCCCTTAAAATTAATTCTTTGGATGATAATCTTGATAGTAATAGGGGCCTTTTCTGTCCAAAACCTGCAGGCCATAGAGTTAAAATATTATAATTTTAACTTCGAGTTAAAAACAATATTGACTCCTCTCGTAGTAGTGTTATTGAGTTCCTTGTTCTGCGGTTTTTTTCTGGCATCTCTATTTGGAATAGTTGATAATATACGTCTGAAAAATATTATCCGTAAACAAAACCATACGATTAAAAATTTAGATCAGAAAATTGCAAAAATCACTTTAAATTCTCCTCAATCTTCCGAGGAATAAAAATAATATGAAAGATTTAAATTATTTAAACAAAATTTGGAAAAGAGGAACAGATTTTTTAGGAGTTAAGTACTCTATCTTGTGCGGCGCCATGTCCTGGGTAAGTGAATCCAACTTAGTAGCCGCTGTTTCAAATAGCGGCGGTTTTGGTATCATTGCTGCCGCTAACATGCCGGGGGATATCCTTGCGGCTGAAATTGACAAAACCTTTAAAAAAACAAAATATAATTTTGGCGTTAATATTATTACAGTAACTCCTTATCTAAAAGATCAGTTAGATGTTGCTCTTCAAAAAGAAGTTACACACATTTTTTTTGGAGGAGGTATTCCTAATGGAAAAGACATACAAAGAGTTAAAGAGGCCGGCTCAAAGGTGATCTGTTTTGCCCCAACAATTTCCCTAGCCAAGCGAATGATTCGGCACGGTGTAGACGCTCTTATTATTGAAGGAAATGAAGCGGGAGGGCATATAGGACCCATCTCCACGTCATTGCTTGTTCAGGAAATCATATTAAATATTAAAGAAGTTCCTGTTTTTGTTGCCGGAGGAATTGCCACCGGTGAAATAATAGCTCATTACCTCACACTTGGTGCCGCAGGCTGCCAGCTTGGAACCCGGTTTGTAGCGGCAGAAGAATGTATAGCGCATGACAAGTTTAAACAAGTATTTCTTAAAGCAAAATCAAGAGATGCGGTCGTTACAGCCCAGTTTGACCCGATACTTCCTGTTATTCCAGTTCGCGCTATCGTGAACGAAGGCACCAGGGATTATAATGAATTACAATTAAAATATCTTCAGGAAGTTAAAGCAAAAAAAATCAAACCAACCGAGGCACAATTAAAACTAGAGGAGTTCTGGCTGGGGTCTTTGAGAAGAGCTGTTATTGAAGGAGATGTCGAGAAGGGATCCCTTATGGCAGGACAGAGTGTTGGGATGGTAAAATCTGTTCAACCTACCGCTGAAATCATGGAAGAACTAGTTACCTCAGCAGAAAACAAACTGAAAGCAATGTATAATGGTCAATAGAGTTGGTATTGCCGGTGGCAGTGGATATACAGGAATAGAATTAATCAGAATATTGCTGGGACATCCGGAGGTTGAAATTGCTTTTATTACTTCAGAAAAAAATGCTGGACAAAAGGTGTCCTCGGTTTTGCCGTCATTCAGCAAAATATTGAACCTGGATTTTATCTCTGTTGATCAAGGGTTAAAGCAGTCATGCGATCTTGTCTTTGTCGCCCTTCCCCATAAAACCGCAATGTCTGTGGTCCCCTCTTTTTTAAAAAATTGCGGTAAGGTCATTGACTTCAGCGCGGATTACCGCTTGAAAGATACCTCAGTTTATGAAGAATGGTACTCGACAAAGCACACCAGCCCGGAATTATGCAAAACTGCTGTCTATGGCTTACCTGAGTTAAATGAAGAAAAGATAAAATCCGCATCACTTGTAGCAAACCCGGGATGCTATTCCACCAGCATTATTTTAGCGATCGCTCCTCTTATTAATGAGAAACTAATTGATCTCAAATCAATTATTGTAGATTCCAAATCAGGAATTTCAGGAGCCGGGAAAACATCTGATCCGCTTTATTCTTTTCCGGAAAGAAATGACAGCATGGCGGCATATAATGTGGCCTGTCATAGACATATTCCTGAAATTGAGCAGGAACTTTTATCACTGAGTGGTTCAACTATTCATATTACTTTTACTCCTCAATTAGTGCCCATGATCCGGGGCATACTCAGCAATATTTATGCTGATCTGAAGCAATTGCTTCCTGGGAAAGATATTATAAATCTCTACAAATCTTTTTATAATGGAAAACCGTTTATCCGCATAGGGGAAACAGGAAAGGCTGCAGATACTAAAAATGTAAAAGGGTCTAATTATTGTGATTTATCTGTTCATATTGATAATCGAAATCAAAGAATAATTATTTCCTCTGCAATTGATAATCTTGTAAAAGGGGCGTCCGGTCAGGCTGTACAAGATATGAACCTCATGCTTGGTTTTGATGAACAAACCGGTTTACAATTTCCATCTTTATTTCCTTAAAAAATTAACTGCATAGAAAATTTTTTTTGGACGCAGATGAACGCAGATTTTTAGGATTAATAAAAATTAAAAATAGTATTATCTGCGTGTATCTGCGAAAATCCGCGCCCTATTTATTAAAAAAATGAGTGAAAAGAAAAGAATTTTATCCGGCATACAACCTTCGGGCAGGCTTCATCTGGGAAATTATTTTGGAATGATGAAGCGGATGATTGAATACCAGGACAAGGAAGACCTTTTTTGTTTCCTGGTAAATTACCATGCTTTGACTACTATATCGAACGGTAACAAGTTGAGGAAAGAAACCCTCAGCGCTGCTATGGACTTTTTGGCCCTGGGCATTGATCCGGAAAAGTCTTACTTCTGGGTTCAGTCTGATATCCCGGAAGTTACGGAACTAACCTGGATATTATCCAATGTAACCCCACTGGGCTTATTGGAGCGATGCCATTCTTACAAAGATAAAGTTGCGAGGGGTATTTCCCCAAGTCATGGACTCTTTGCTTACCCGGTATTAATGGCGGCGGATATATTAATATTCCAGTCTAATATCGTTCCTGTCGGAAAAGATCAAAAACAGCATGTAGAGGTTGCGCGAGATATTGCTATCAAGTTCAACAATACCTACGGTGATACCTTTGTAATTCCTGAGGAAGAAATTCAACAAGATTTGGCAACTGTTCCGGGACTGGACGGGCAGAAAATGGCGAAAAGCTATGATAATACAGTAGAAATTTTCGCGGACGAGAAAACGATGAAGCAAAAAGTTATGAGCATTGTTACTGATTCCACCCCGGTAGATCAGCCTAAAAACCCTGAAACATGCAACCTTTTTGCTATTTATAAGCTTTTTGCGAATGAAGATCAAGTTAAAGAGCTGGATGATAAATACCGCAACAAACCGCTGAAATATTCCGAGATTAAGAAAGAACTCTTTGGAATGATCTGGGAATATTTTGCTGAAGCCCGTCAGGAAAGAAAAAAATACGAGAATTCTCCCGGAGATGTAATTAATATTTTAAAAAAGGGCGCGGGAAAAGCCCGTAAAATTGCCGGTAACACTCTCCAGCAAATCCTTAAAGCGGTGGGACTTAATTATTTCGATTTTTAATGAAGTAGTACTTTTTAAAGAGACTAAATATGCTAAACAGATTAAAAGATAGATATTTTATATGTTTATTTCGATATATTGTATTAGCCGTAGCCTTGTCATCTTTATTATTAACAGGGTGTCTTCCCAAAAGAGTTCCAACACAACCTGAAATAGCGAATATTTGTAATGATGAGAGGGAATTAGCAAAAAAAGCAGCGATTGAAAATATTGAATACATAGTTGTTTTTGATACGAAGCATACTATAAAAAATAATCAGCCCTATAAAGAATTCGAACAAAAACTCAGAATATTTAACATGGAAGAGCTTCATAAATTATTAGATAATTTTAGTGCTTTAGTTGATTATATAGATTGTATGCACAGTGCTTATGGGGTTAAAGGAGAAGAAGAAGAATACGATTTTGATGAAGTTAATAGAAATGCCGATATTCTTAAATTGGAATAGGAGTTTTTCTTAACTTAACACCTTAATGCAGGAAAAAAGCGCTTTCCGAAACTTTTCCTCTCCTTTGGTAAATTCGATTTTCATCATAACCGTCCATATTAAAGGAAAAGTCGAAGCTACCTCTTTTATTTTTACGCTATCTTTTTGTGTGGTAAGAATAAAATCCGCTTTTAGAATTTCAGCGGTTTTGTACAAAGATTGAATATCACCTGCTTTATAAAAATAGTGGTCAGGAAAATACTTGTAATGCACTATCTCTGCTCCGTACTGTTCAACCCTCTTTCTAAAAGAACCCGGCTCCCCTATCCCGCAGAACAGCACGACTTTTTTTTTGTTTAATTCTTCCGGAGAAATTTTTTTTTGATCGTTTACACGAACAATCTTATCAAAAGTGTGAATGGTTTTCAGTTTAAGAATATCTTTTCTTACAGGTAAGTTTTCGCAACAGTTGTCCGGGGCTTCATCAGAATGGGTGTAAAGAATCATATCAGCACGTTGTAAAGCAGAAACAGGTTCCCGGAACGACCCGGCAGGGAAAATATTGCTATTTCCCTGAAATTTCACGCAGTTAAGCAATACAATATTTAGATCTCTCGCTAAAGACAAATGCTGAAAGCCGTCGTCTAAAATAATGACATCCGGTTTATATTTTTCAATAGCGACTTTACCTGCCTGAAATCGTTTTTTTCCAACGATTACCGGTACAGTCGGGTTATTTTCTGCTAAAAAATATGGCTCATCTCCTGCTTCTCCCGGCTTCAGCAAAATATTTTCACCATCTGAAACTATGGCAATAGAGGTTTTAGAAGATCTACCGTAACCTCGAGATAAGACGGCCGGTTTGAATCCCTTATCAATAAAAAAACGAGCGATATATTCAACAACAGGTGTCTTGCCTGTTCCACCAAGTGTTAAGTTCCCAACACTAATAACAGGATATCCCAATTTATTTGTTTTGAAAATACCGGTTTTGAATAAGAAAAGGCGAGCTTGAACTATCAATAAATAAGCAAGAGAAAGAGGATGTAACAAAATGAAAAGAGGATGAAAAGGGTGGAGCTTTGTCTTTCCGTTCAATATGTCTGCAAAGTATCGTCTCAAAAATTGACCTTTCAATATGTTTTTTTATTCAATTATATACAGAAACTGAATGTCTGAAAAGGATTATAATTTCTTAAGTCAAGGGACAAAAGAAGGGGTTAAGTTCATTAACTATTTTATCGGGGTTGTGATTACAAAAAATTAGTTTTTGGAAGTGCCCACAAGTTATTAGATTTAAAATTTATAATTCTAAATCTCTTCTATCTTAGGTAAATATCTTTTCCCCGGCTTCCATCTATGCGTCCAGTTCCAAATAGAGCACTCACTAACAGCAATAATCTTTGCTACATCTTTTTGCATTAAACCTAAACCTATTCTTCTCTTTCTTATATGCTTACCCATATTTTTATGGTTTTTAGGAAAATCTTTTTCTGGAAGGAAATTTAAAAGTGATATAATATATGTTAATCAAGAGAATTTATGGAGATGTAAATTCTAAAAGAATTACTTTCGGACCCTATTTGCTTTAAATGTTATAGGAGAAAGTAGATGGGAATCTAATATTAGTTATGGCAGGACGTATGAAACGTACTATCTTGAAAATAATCAGCGGTACGATTTTCATTACAATTCCCGTGATATATTCCACCGCATTAGGCCAGAGTTTGGGGAGCTGGTTCATCAGTGCACCGGCACCAACAAAGCGAACCGAGGTGGCCGTGGCTGCCATAGGAAAAAGAATTTATGTTGCAGGCGGCTTTGGCAGCCTTGGAGTTACCTCACGAGTAGAAGAATACGATATAATGACGGATCGCTGGCGAGAGGTATCCCCCATGCCCAGACGTTTACATCATGCCGGCATAGGGGTATTGAACGGAAAACTTTACGTCATTGGGGGTTTTGGAGGAACTTTCTCATGGACACCTTCCAACGCAATTTATGAGTATGACCCTGTCACCGATCGCTGGAAGACCAGAAGTCCAATGCCTACTGCTCGAGGGGCTCTTGCGGTCGGGATCCATCAGGGTAACTTGTATGCTATAGGAGGATACGCTAATGGCAGGAACGTTTCCGCTAATGAATGGTATGATCCACAAGAAAATAGATGGGAATCCAGGGCTCCTCTGCCGACAGCCAGGGATCATCTTGCTGTGGCGGTTGTTGCAGACACCATTTTTGCCATAGGCGGAAGGTTCAAATCCTCTTATGCCCGGAATCTGGACACCCATGAGACATATGATATCAAAAAGAACCAATGGGTTAAGAAACCTCCACTGCCTACTCCACGCAGTGGCATTGCCGCCGCGACATTGCGGGGTAAGATATTTATTTTTGGTGGAGAGGCTCCAAATGGGACATTTAACCTAAATGAGGCATATGACCCACGCACGGAACAATGGACAACCATGGCGCCAATGCCCACATCACGTCACGGATTAGGGGCGACCGTCATAGGAGATAGTATCTATGTGATTGGTGGAGGTCCAAAGCCAGGTGGGTCTTTGAGCAATGTCAACGAGGTATTCACTTTACCAGATCAACAACCTCTCGGCCGTTAACCAAAAAAAGAAGAAATAGCGGGAGCACCCCACGGGCACTTCCTTTGGGCGCGCTGAAAGGGTTATATAGGGATGTTTGCCCTTGCCTGCCCCGTGGCGCGAATGCTATTCGGGGACATCCTACTAATGGGTGCCCCTCGTAATAGCTGCTTTTGATAACATTCTGTCCCAGTACTTGTTGGCACTCTTAATATACTGTTGATCGGACATCAGGGGTTTGTTCAGTTTTTCTATCGTTTCTCCTGAAAGTTTCATGTTTTCAACAAGTTCTTTACCGGATTTTCTCAGCAGTTTCTTATACCTGCTCACCGCAATTTTCATCATAGTACTGTTCTGACTGAGAAGTTCTCCCCCGGCCAAGTATATTTCCGCGATAATCTCTGAATGCATGTTCCTGGCGTTTCTTCTGAACAAAAGGCGCAGAACCTGGAAATGAGATTGTTCGGGGTAACCGCAATTTGCGATTACGACGATTTTGGGATACTTGCCATACCTTTTTCTGTGCAGGCATTCATTGTTTTCGTCCTTGTAAAAATGCGGATCTATAAGGGGGACCAGCCGGTCCATGAACGTTTTCAAGATACCAGTTACATTATCCACATACACGGGAGTGGCATACACGATCACATCGGAGGTTATCAGCTTTCCCCGCAGGATTTCCATGTCATCTTTGATCACGCACTGCCCAGGGTGGCTGGTCCAGCAAAGGAAACACCCCTCGCAATGCTGTATATTTTTCTTAGCGAGGAATATTGTCTCAGCCACTGCCCGGGCGTCATTAGCTCCCTCTAGGAACGCTTGCACCATTGCGTGAGTATTCCCTTTTTCCGCTCGGGGGCTACCGTTAAAAACTGTGATCTTCATATCAGGCAATTCTTTTCTTCATAAAGCGGTAAGTTGCCGCAATCAAAAGGAGCTACCACTCCGGTGAGCAAACAGAAAATTCTTCCGAGCTTTGCATGAGGCGCTGCATAAAACAAAAACTAACAGCGCCTAAAAAAGAATCTTTTACGGTGTAATAGTATAAATGATCGGCATTCCCGTTTATAAGTATAGGGTGTATATCCTTATATTATTTATCTTTTAATAGTGGCACAAGATATTTAATGCACCCCTTCATTCTTGACAGTTTCATGAAATCCTCTTCAGGAACAGTGATCCCGTGTCTTTTTCTCAATTCCAAAATGATGTGCAGAAAATCCATGGAGTCAAGGTCAAGCTGGTCACAAATACTGACATCATCTTGCAATCTGAAAAGATTTGTATCGTCATCCTCTAGCAATCCCTGGATAATATCAATCATAGCTTCCCTGATCTGCTCTCCAGTCATGCCTCCTCTTTGCTGCAATTAATAATAATAGGGATATTATACTGCTTGAAACCATTTCCCGACAAACTTTTAATATATTATTATTACAATTAAACACGAAATTAGAATATCGAGATACGAAACAATATCTAAATCCAAATATTCAAAATTCAAAACTTTATTCACTTTCACGTAAAATGGAACCAAATATACTCATTAGCTCTGTGGGTCCCTTTATTAAACTGTTTCCTCCATTTTCCAGTTTCTGAATATCATGCATATCTACCAGCTTTATCCAGTAACGGCTTTCCTTCGCTTCTTTTCGACATATCTTAATTCTCATGATGAAATCTTTTTTGCTCAGTGCCTCATTCGCTTCAATATAGTTCGCACCAACTGAACCTGAGGGTCTGACCAGTTGTTTTCCGTCTTCAAAGTTACCAGTAGTTTTATGCAATTTTTTTACAAAAGTTCTCACGTTTTTAGCAAAAGTAAGTGTCGGTCTTCCAAGTCATATTGTTTTGTATTATTGTTCATTTAGTCATTCGAATTTGTTTCTATTTCGATATTCTAATTTCGAATTTAATATTTTGCTTTTTGATCTTTATGTGCTTCGCCCCGCTGAGCGGGGCTTCGTGGTTCACTTGACCCTTGCCCCATGACCCTATTAATTCTCTATGATAAATTAATTATATTAGCGATATTATTTTACGTCTTGCTTACTACCAGACCTTTTCGCGCCCTCCATCATATTGTATCGGATGCCGGGAAAAGTTTCATTAACTCACAATGGTGTATTGTTTTTTAGACGAACTACCTGAACTCAAAAGAAATGTATTGGAAGTTATGCAGCAACCCCTTGAAGATTTAGATGTTACTATCTCCAGCGCAATCTCATCCCTGACCTACCCCGCAAATTTCATGTTAGTGGCAGCTATGAATCCCTGTCCATTCGGATGTACGCTGGAACAAATAAAAAAGTATGTTTCCCGCATATCAGGTCCGCTTTTAGACCGTATGGATATCCATGTTGAAGTTCCAGCCTTGAATTGTCAGGAAATGACTTCTAACTTAAGCGTGGAAAAATCAGAACAAATTAGAGAACGCGTAAAAAACGCAAGAGAGGCTCAATTAATCCGATTTACCGGAGATAAAATCTACTGCAGCGCCAATATCACAATAGTATTATTAAAGAGGCATTGTAAAATCGACAGTGGTTCGGAAAAAATCATGGAGACGGCAATCAGTAAATTAAGCTTAAGCGCCTTCGCTTACGACCGAATTTTGAAGGTTTCTCATACAATAACTGACCTTGCATATAAAGAAGACATCCAGCAGGAGCATATCTCTGAAGCTATACAATATCGCACTCTTGATAGGGAGAACTGATATTGAAGGAAAAGTTCTTATTACTTTTCGATGGAAACTCTTATCGTCGTGATTTTTTCAATGGGGTTATCTCTGCGATCTCTTTTAACAGAAACTATTTTATCGGCAACATCCATCCCTTCGATAACTTCACCGAACACGGTGTACTGTCCGTCAAGAAAAGTTGAGTCTGCAACGCAAATAAAAAACTGCGAACCAGCGCTGTCCGGGTGCCTGCTGCGAGCCATGGATACAATGCCCCGCTTGTGAGAGATATTATTAAATTCCGCTTTTATTTGATAGCCCGGACCGCCGGTTCCATCGTTTGAGCGGTCATTGTCCTTCGTGTTGGGATCGCCACCCTGTATCATAAACCCTGGAATCACACGGTGAAAGGTTGTGCCATTATAAAAACCAGATATGGCAAGTTTCCTGAAATTCCTCACATGTCCGGAAGCAGCCTTTGGAAAAAATTTAATTTTTATGGTTCCCAGGCTTGTTTTAATTACACCTACCTCCTCTGCCGCCGCCGCGGATGAAAAAAATAGACCGCACAAAAAAAATGAAATAAATGTCATGCGTTTAATCATCTTATACTCCTTAAAATTTTTTTTAATGCTAACATATCGCGGGCTGATCCATCAAATTTTTTCCTCTCACTCAATCAGTCATAGCTGATAACCATGAAATTTTTCATCTTAGAGTTTGTTAATCCCAAGGAAGAGCTTAAATACGATATTAATTCATGCTTGAAATAATTTTACGACGATTTGGAGATTAAGGATAATTTATTACCCAGAGAATTAAAATAGGATTTCCATATTAACCTTTGTGACAAAAACCAGATATTCTTAATCGAATAGGCAATTTGAGCAAATATTTTTTTCTCTTTTACCGGTTTTTTGAAAAAAAATAGTCCACTTGATCTAAAAAGCTCTAACGGGATACCGGTTATTTAAGAATCTGCTAAAAAAATATTGAATCATTTTCTTCATCGTCAAGTCCGTCCATAATAAAGTCAATATCAATCAACGGTTCCTTCTTTTCCTTCAGTATTTTATTTAGGGCTTTTGCTATCTTGGCAAAAGTCAATGCTTCTATTTCTGAACCTGATTCCAGTAAGATTATTATTTTTGGATCAACCCCCGCAAGTTTGCTCAACTGTTTGATACTAAGCCCCGTTTTTATCCTGTAAGCTTTCGCTTCCGGAAAATAAACTCTGTCCATAATAACCTCCTTTTTATGTCAATTAGCAAGGATCATGGGTCAATAACTGTTAACACCTCTTGCTCAGTATCACCAAGATCATTGTTTCAAAATAAAAAAAACGTGAACTTCAAAATAAGTTCATTTGCGTTATCGTTTCTTTTTTTGATCACTCCCGAATACTTTGATTGTACCATATTCGCCATCATATCCGGGATTGATGCTGATATTCCCTTTTCTTACTCTCTCTATTCCATCCCCAATCTTTGAAGAACTAACGCTCTTTATTTTTTCGATGTTCTCGTCTTGAAGTATTTTCATTTCATTTCCAAGGGCGCTCACGAGCTTCATGTATTCTCTTTGTACTGCTTTACTGTTTACTCCTACTTCTATAGCTTCTGAAATAATTTCCGCAAGAGGTATGAGACACTTGAAGGTTGGGAAATTTTTAGGTTTAAAACCTTCTTCTCTGTCGGCAAGCATATCCACTCTGTGCATAACGCCTGTTGTAACCTTTTTCCGGAAAACAGAACATAAGTTATTATTGTTTTTTGTACCTTTTGTCGGCATTCTGGCTTTGCATACGCGGTGCCCGTAGAAATGATACTTCCCCTCTTCAGGGAAAAACTCTATGGTGCCTAAAAATTTGCTTATGTTTCCTTCTATGATTGCATTTTTTATAGCCTTCTATGTCAAATCTGTGTTTGAAGATATTCGCTTCTCGCGCAATTTTAGCGGGAGAATGTGCGTCTGAATTAGAAATAAAGGTAATATTTTTAAGAGCGGAAAGTCTCCAATTCATTGCCGGATCTGAGGAAAGTCCGGTTTCAATAGCGTGGATATTCGGAGTAAGTTCATCAAAGCATTCTTCAAGGGAATCAAAACCTGAACCGGATCCAAACACAGAGAAATGAGGCGTCCAGGCATGAGCAGGTATAAGCATTGTGTCATCTCCTGAATCAAGCACTATTTTCAGAAGCTCTTTCGCATCGAGATCTAATATAGGCCTGCCGTCTGATCTTAAATTTCCGATTTTATCCAGTTCTGAATTTATCTTTGCCGCTGTTTTAAAATCAGGTGCATATATAAGGTTATGTATTTTTCTGACTTTATTATTTTTGCTTTATATACTGCTGACCTCTGCTGATAGAAAAAAGCGAACATCTGCTTTACAAGAAACCGAGACTTCATTGATTTTAAAATCTTGAAACTCTTTTTTAAGAGCGAACAAACCTTCTTCTGCCGGTTCCAGCTTTTCCCTTAGTTCCGCGAACCATAGCGGGCGGGTAAAATCACCGGTAGCTATGACCGTGACCCCTTTTATCTGTGCCCATTTAAAGATATTATCAGGATTCATCTCTTTGCTTGTGGCGCGGGAATAACAGAAATCAATATGAAGATCCGCTATAAAAGCCATATTTTTTTAACTCAATTTCCTGCCGTTCGGATCAAAAATTTTTGAACAGATTATTTTTCTTTTGCATAAGAAGAATTGTAAAGATGTAATAAGAACTCCAAAACCATATTTTACGCTTCTAGTAAAGTTAATAGACGATGCTTCTGGAAAATATTTTGTCGGACATGATATTTCGCCAATTGCAAATTTATTATAGATGCATTGGACAAGCATCTGGTTGTCAAAGAGAAAGTCATCCGCGTTTTCTTTCAGAGGTAGTAATTCTAATACCTTACGGCTAAATGCGCGATATCCGGTATGATATTCTGATAGTTTATACCCAAACATTAAATTCTGTATTAGAGTTAAGAAACGGTTGGATATATATTTATATAACGGCATTCCTCCTTTAAGAGCCCCCGTTCCTAAAATCCTTGAGCCGATGACAACATCAAAATGCTTGGAAGCAACCAGGTGAGCCATTGAAGCGATTAGTTTTGGAGAATACTGATAGTCCGGATGAAGCATAATAACAATATCCGCTCCTGCCTTAAGAGCCTCCCTATAACATGTTTTTTGATTCCCACCGTACCCTTTATTGTCCGAATGAACAATGGTTTTTAAATTCAACTTTTTGGCTAATTCTACAGTATGATCACTGCTGGCATCATCCACCAAGATAATATCGTCTACAATATCTTTAGGGATTTCTTTATAAGTGTCTTTTAAAGTTATCGCTGCGTTATACGCGGGCAGAACAACAATAATTTTATTTTCATTGATCATTTTGCAATTATATGAGTTTTTTTGTCTAAAAACCTTTCTAAAGAGAAATATATCCAGCCTCAACGGCAGCATTTGCAATTCTCTCTGAATACGTACAGAGCAGGCAAAAGAAAGGGTCTCTTCCCATTACAAATGAATCTGCATAACACGGCGAAACGGCAACGAGCAGGGAGTGCTGCGCATGAAGTAATTTTCTGCCATGCTCTATGCCTTCTGCTCCGTACAGGTTTGTTAAAAAAATTTCTTAAAAAATATCGAATTTCGAGTTTTTGCTTTTCATCACTTATCCCTGTTTACATAGAAAGCTTGATCAATAAGGAATTGAACAATATAGAAAAACTAGTGAAAAAAATCAATTATACTTGTTTTACTTAAAACTAATCTATTTAACCCTAAAAATAATCCTAAAACCCAGTAAACTGACTGCTAGAAATACAAAAAAAAATACGGTTACAATATTAGCTATATTTTCTATAATATTCTCTTCGTATTTGAAAATAATTTCGGATTCCTTTCCCAAAACCTCAACCCCCATAAAGTTAGGGTTTATGGGTATAATTTCTTTGTTTTTTCCGTCGACAGTGACATTCCAGTTTGCATCATAGCTCTCCGCTATTACCAAAAAAACTGGAAATAGTCTTGGAGGTAAAGTGATTTTTATGTGTTCGCTTGATTCCTTTTTCATTTTTAAATTAGATGGAATATACTCGCCTGGTAAAGAGCCGGAGGAAGGGCTGCTAAATATTTTTTTGTGAAGCGTGACGTACGGATGGAAATTAATATTTTTATATATCTTTGTTTTGCCAAATGCTTTTTCAAAAATGATTCCATTTTGCGACAGAAGTTCATCACTAAGATTATTTTTTTTGTGAAATAGAATGAATTTTATGTTGCTTACTTTCATGTCTTCTATAAGAGATTCCTTTTTATTGGTTGAATTAATTATTCCACTCCTTAGATGAGTTTCAAGGAGATAGGAAGATTTGGCCACTTCTTCTTGATATGCCCCAAAAACTGTTCTTTTCTTATGAATCAATGGAGACAAAACATACCGAAAATCCTTTGGAAACTCTAATATTCTAAAGAAACCATTATGTTGTGAGATCCATTTGTAAGCATTCATATTGTCTTCTGAAAAATATGAATCTGTAGCCTTAAAGGCTACAGACCCGAATGGAATATAAAATAATAAAAATAAACAAAAAATACTATAGAAAAAAACCTGTTTGGCTTTTGCCCGATGATGGTTCAAAAAAAGCGCTATTTTACTTTCAGCCCATTGATATCCCAGTCCACATAAAATACTCCCGGATAAAATAGTTATATACATATACCTGAACGGAAACCGGACCTTACTAACAAAAGGAATATGATTAATAAGGAGATAGAGATTTATGGGAGAGTACCTGCCTAAAACCAATAAATAAGAGACCACAAAAATTATAATCCAAACATATTTTGCCTTTTCATTTGATAAAAATGAGAGTAAAACCATGAAGTAGAAAAGCGGGCTCAAATAAAATAAATCTTTTAAAAAACCAGGTTGATGTAAAAAAGTCAGCATGGGATGTACAGAAACTTCATAGATGATACTCCTTCCCCCAAGAGCAATATCAAACGCTGAGGTGTCCTCGATAAGCGTAAAAGGAACCCACACGAAAGAAAATAGAAACAAAAGAAGAATTGCAATAAAGGAATGAAATTTAATTATTTCCCGAAAAGGTGTAGTTTTTCCAATAATAAAAGTTGATATTCTGTTGAGAGCAAAAATACCAAGAAAAAAAAATCCGATTACTGAATACTGGATGCTAAAGGCAAGTAAGATGGTAGAAAGCAGGCAAAATTTTATCGCGTTCTTATAATTCATATTAGAAAGAAATTGATCATAAACGATAAAAAGCAGGGGTAACAAAGCCCATGATGGAGCCCAAAACCATGCGGTACTCGTATTTCCAGAGTGAAAAGGAACAAGCGCAAAAACTGTTGCCGATATCAGTGAGGCTTTCGGATTTGATGTCAGGCGGTAAACTATCATGTAAATAAAACATGCCCCTGTAAATACACATGCGATGATTAAGATTTTCCAGGAGGTCAAAATTGAAATATTAAAAGCTATGCTAATTAAAGAGATAAGAAAGAAACTTAAAAATGGAAATTTTTCTAAAAAAGGACGTCCCCAAAAGGAATAGTCGCTCCAATTCGGTATAGAATGATGATTTAATAAAAATTCTTTGAAGTGCAAAGTAGGGATAATGTTAACCATACTTTCTCCCACGTGATACCCTGTAGGATGTAGTTGGTTTAGCCAACCTCTGGCATAAAATAGAATCAATAAAGCTAAAAAAATTATGTAGCAAATATTGATATTTTGTCTATTAGATATTTTCAATATCTATCTCTCTTGAATACCAGGTGGGGAGCATTAATGTTTTCCCTACCATTCTAAGCAAGCTAAGTATTAACCACAATTGCGAAGGCGGGAATTTGTTTCCGATTAGCAACAAAGAAAAAGCAGAAATCAAATCCCTGCTGGCATTTGGCGAAAATGACTATTCTTTGTTTTCCAACAATCAAAGGAAATATATCAAAGGGATAAAAGGAAAATGGAGAATAGCACAGTCAAATCAGTGGAAGTTAATATTTATCCCAGACCCGAAAGAAAATATTTATGAATTTTATGATATAAAAAATGACCCATTAGAAACAAAAAATTTAGCAAATAACACCCTGTACGATAAAGAAATTTAATACCTAAAACAAGAATTATTCCAATGGATTAAGAAAGAAGATATGCAAAACGCTGAAGAATTATCAAGAACTCGAATAAATCCTCATTTAAAAGAACGATTACAATCATTAGGATATTTTCAGTAAACCGGCCTCTCAAATTATAGCTATTATATTTTACAAAAAGCGCAATTATCTCAAATCTTTTTGGCAGAAACCAGATTGCAGCACCCGGCACAAACCGGAAATGTTCCAACTTTTTTTAATGTTTTCCGCATGTCTTCATAAACAGTGCCCTGCCAGATATCTTTTACGCTTTTTTCGCGAATGTTGCCGGCGCTCTGAAAAGCTTTACAGGTGATAACATCCCCATCAGGAGAAATAATCATTTGCATCCACGGGACAGAGCATCGAAAATGTTTAGGATTAAAGTCTCTATCCAGGTAATCAAGCCATTCTTTCCGAGTTATACCGTTAGGAGTGAATCGTAAATCGGTCTGGCCACTATTTTTTTTTAAGATATTATTAATTTGCTTTTCAAGTTTGTTCTTATCTATTGAGTCGATTATTTCATAATTTCCGGAACTGTTACGATAATTTGTGTCAATATCTGTAGTTAACGCGTCCCAATCATAAAAATGAGCTATATTAAATATATCTGCGCCAAATTCCTTTGATTGCTCATAAGCTTCCTTAATAAATGGAGCGTTTAAACCAATAAGTGTCATACGATTATCTATTATAGGAAATTTTTGTTTCATCTCCTTGCGTAATTTAAGAAGCATTTTAGTTCCTTTGGCCGTTTTTTCCCAGGAACCTTTCTTTTGAGTAATCTGGTCATGTATTTTTTCACTCCCCTGTATGGAAATTCCTATAGAAATTAATCCTTTTCCAAAGATATTTTTAGGAGCATAAGAGAGAAGTTTTCTGCAAGAATCCTCTGTGAGAAAATTACCATTTGTTACGAAGGTAAACCTGACATGAGATTTAACGGCATCAAAAATTTCAAAAAGGTCTTTACGAATCATTGGTTCTCCGCCTGTAAAAGTCATAACTGCCGTCGATGGCAGTTGTTGGACCAGACGTCTATATTCATCTGGTGTGATAAGCTCTCTTCGGCTATTCTCAGATTCAAAGTCTATAAAACACATTTGACACCGCAGGTTGCAGTTATAGTTGAGTAAGCATGCAACGTAAGAGGGAAGTGGTAAAAAACGGATAGGTAAGTAGCGCTTTAAATAGGTAACATATAAGAGATAACGCCAATATGCCTTAGCAATTATTTGTTTTTTCATTTTTAAAAGCTTTCCAGCTTAACAGTCCCTATTTCCTTTTATTAATAAATCAATTAGAATACTGATAAAAATTTAATTCTAAGAGATAATTCTCAGATTAGCAAATTTACAAAACCTCTTTCAATTGGCTAAAAAATATAATTCGGATCTAATCAAATATTGAGAATTATGGTATTTCTCGCCATTTTCGAGCGCCTTTTGTTCCGTTTGCTTATAAAAATGAGGAACAGATCCTAAGTTTAGTTAAAAAAGGCCATAGAAAATTTTACTTTCGCCCTCAATATATTTTAAAATACTTAAGAAAATTAAAAATTCAGCGATTTACGTAAGTTCAGGAATGAAACGAAAATGATTTTAGAGGCTAGAGCCGCAGTATTATGAACAATCCCGATACTTTTATTTCAGTAATAATACCTATATATAATGAGGAGGAGAATATTGATGAACTCTGTGTCAGTCTAACAAAGGTACTTGAGGATTATAAAAAAGAATACGAGATTATTTTTGTGGATGACGGGAGCAGCGATCAAAGTATCGGTCTTCTAAAGAAATATCAAGATACTAATAATAAAATAAAGATTATCAAATTGACAAAGAACTATGGACAACACATTGCTCTTATCGCGGGTATTGAGCATATAAAAGGAAACATTATCGTAACTATGGACGGAGATCTTCAAAATAGCCCGAAAGATATTCCAAAATTTATAAATAAAATTGAGGAGGGATATGACTTTGTGAGTGGATGGCGTGTAAATAGATATGATCCTGTCTTAAGGAAAATTCCATCATATGTTTTGAACAAAATTATTTGCAAGATAACAGGCGTCAACTTTCATGACTATAATTGCGGTATGAACGCTGTTAGAAAGAGCATTATTGAGAATATGGATAAATATGGTGAGATGAGAAAATTTTTTCCAGCTTTGATGGCAAAACTGGCTAACTCTTGCTGTGAAGTTCAGGTAGAGCATAATGCAAGGGCAAAAGGTAAATCCAAATATGATTTTTTAAAGCTTGTAGGTTTAGTCGCGGATTTTATAACAAGTTTTACCGTTAAGCCTTTCAGAGTTTTAGGAGTAACAGGCAGTTTTCTTGTTTCACTGAGTACTTTTTTTGGGATTATATTTATTATCGCCAGACTTTTTGGACTTACCGGCCCCATACCTCAAGTTCTTTTTATTCTGTTAATATCTTTTTTAAGTGGCATCCAGTTCTTAATATTAGGATTTATGGGAGAATATTTGATAAGAATCTATCAATTGCTGCAGAGGGAAACACTTTTCCAGGTAGAGACTATTATTGAAAAATAAGAGCGTTTTGATAACTGGCGCATCAGAATTTATAAGGAGGCATCTTACAAAAAGTTTGTTGGAGAAAAATTATGAACTTGTTCTTACCTATTGCAATGGTAAAATCGATAGGGAATTTAAAAACTACTCAACCCAGATTAAACTTGATTTGACAAAAGAGCGGGATTAAAAAAAATCCAAGATTATTATTTATGTGAAAGATGTTGTGGAAGCTAACTATCTCGCGCTTAATTCAAATTAGGACGTCCCATTTAATATCTCATCTGGTCAAGGAACTAATATTGTTAAACTTGTCCATCTTGTAAAAGACATTTTTTCTGTCGGTAAATCCAGGGTTCTTTTTTACAATAAAAAGCAGGGAGATAATACGAATTACTATTTTAATATTTCTAAAGTAAAAAAAGATTAGGTTATCCGGTTTATCCATAGATGGGTTAAGATTTTATTTCATATTTATCCGTGCTAGATTTATTGTTTAATTGTGGCGAAAAGAGCCTTAATATTCTTCTAAACAAAATGAGCAAATCCTGATGACAACTTATTATTTTCCTCAAAGGATTAGTATAGAAATCACAAATAATTGTAATTATTTATGTGCAATGTGTCCCCAGGGTAAACTGGTAAGGAAAAAAGGGTTTATAAGTCCCGAGTTCTATAAAAAAATAATTGATGAATGCGTAAAATATAACCCCATGGTTTGGAACCATTTTATTGGAGAACCGTTGCTTCATAAGGATTTTTTTGAATTGTTGGAGTATGCGGTAAAAAAAGGAATACGGAGTGGTTTTTCTACAAACGGTTCTTTTTTAGATGGTTCAGTCATCATGAAAATACTTAAATCTAGCGTTGAACGAATAGAGTTGTCTTTGGACGCGTTGAAAAAAGAAACTTATAATGATGTCAGAGGTATGAAAAACTTTAATGAGATTGAAAAAAATGTTAACCAGTTACTGAAAACCAAATACGATATGGGTCTTGAAAAACCGGTGGTGTCGATCCAGTTTGTCAAGCAGCATAAGAATATCCACGAACTGGAGGAGTTCACGCGGAAGTGGAGTAAAATTCTGAAAGGGAAAGATTTTGTTAAAAGCATAGATTTTATTACATGGGCCGGTACTAAAACCAACAATAATAATGCAGAATTAAAATTGCCTTCACAGCGGGTCCCTTGCGGGAGAATATGGAAAAGCCTGGTTGTTTTGTGGAACGGAGAAGTCACGCCATGCACCAGTGATTACAACGGTGAATTAGTAATTGGTAATATAAAGGATGATTCGATAAAGAATATTTGGAGAAATGAAAGATTGCGAAAACTGCGAAGCTCACATGATTTTAACAGTTTTGAAAAATACCCTCTTTGCGCTAACTGCAATGAATGGATTCTTGAAAACGATACGGATAAATATAAAAATATTTCTATAAAAAATTTAGAAGGACACCTTCAATGAAAACAATTCTTGTTACAGGCGGTGCAGGCTTTATAGGAAGTAATTTCGTTAAGTTCATTTATAAAAATTACCAGGATTATAAGATCATTGTCCTTGATGCGCTTACTTACGCAGGTAATCTTGATAATTTTCCAGAAAAGCTGAAAAACGACGCCCAGTTTACATTTAAATACGGAAATATCCGAAATACGGAGTTAGTCGATAATCTTGTTTCTCAATCTGATATCGTCTTTCATTTTGCCGCGGAGTCACATGTTGCCAGATCAATTTTTGATAATGTGGTGTTCTTTGAAACAGACGTCCTAGGGACTCAGGCGGTTACCAACTCAGTTTTAAAATATAATAAAAATATTGAAAAATTTATTCATATATCTTCCTCGGAAGTGTACGGAACAGCATTACAAGAACCTATGACAGAGGAGCATCAACTGAATCCGCTTACTCCCTACGCAAGCGCTAAGGCCGGAGCAGACCGGCTTGTTTATTCCTATTGGACGACTTATGAAATTCCGGCAGTGATAATACGTCCTTTTAACAATTACGGACCACACCAGCATCTGGAAAAAGCAATTCCAAGGTTTATCACCAGTGCAATTCTTGGAGAACCCCTTATTGTTCATGGAAACGGTAAAAGCGAAAGAGACTGGCTATATGTAGAAGATTGTTGCCTTGGATTGAATAGAGTTCTGAATTCCGATATGGAACTAATAAAGGGAGAGGTTCTTAATATAGGCACAGGGAAAAGTGTTTCAATCTTGACGGTTGCTGAGGCGATCCTCTCAATGCTTGGAAAACCTAAATCACTTATCAAATTTAGTGAAGATAGGCCTGGACAGGTAAAAAAACATATATCATCTACAGAAAAATCAGAAAAATTACTACACTGGAAACCGAAAACAGATTTTGAGACCGGACTGGAAAAAACTGTTAAGTGGTATAGCAACAATAGATCATGGTGGGAAAAACATTTATGGATGAGATCAATCCCGATTGTCTTGAAGGATGGTCAGCAGGTAAATTTTTAGAATACTCTTATTCAGCCGCTAAGTTGTAGTTAAATTAGTGGTGCGCTATACAATAAACAATACACAAAGAGGAAATGTAATTGAAAAAAGCTTTTTTTATAACTCCGCCTACTGGTCTGTGGGTCAGGGAAGATAGATGTCAATCCCCAATTGAGAAGACCATGTTTGCAGTAATTAGACCTCCTCTGAGATTGGGTCTTGCCGCGGCTATTTTAGAAGAGGCTTCATACAAATGTGCTATAGCTGATTATCCAGCTGAAGACAAAGGATGGGAAAGTTTCAAAAAAGATTTAAAGGAGTTTGATCCTGATATCCTTTTTGTCAGCACAGTTTTTAAAACAAGAAATGACGATTTTCGAGCATTTCGGATTGCCAAAAATAATAATAAAAATATTTTCACAATTATGAAAGGGTCTCCTTTAGGAGATGATGCAGGCGCTTTGGAAGAATGTGCTGAACTGGACATTTTTTTAACAAAAGAAATCGATAGATCTTTGATTTCCATTATTTCGAGAGAAAACCTTCATCAAACGACAGGAATTACTTTCAGGGAAAATGGTAATATAATTAAAACCCCTCCGGCTCCTTTTATAAAAAACCTAGATGCTTTGCCTTTCGTAGCAAGACATTTGTTAAAAAATAATCTTTACCGCAGACCGGATACCTTGGAACCGTTTACTGTTATTCAGGCTTCGAGAGGGTGTCCATTCAAATGTATTTTCTGTTCCGCTATAGTAGGAAGCGGTCAAGTATTGCGAAATCGATCACCTCAAAATATCGTTGATGAGATTGAAGAGTGCGTCAACAAATACGATGTAAACAATTTTCTTATGGGAGCTGAAACCTTTACCTGTGATAAAAAATGGGTTTTTAATATCTGTGATGAAATTTTTAAAAGAGACTTGAAAATAAATTGGTATTGTAATAGCCGGGTCGATACTATTGATAGGGAATTAGCGTCTATGATTAAAAAATCAGGTTGTTACGCTGTAAGCCTTGGAATTGAGTCTGGAAATCAAGAGACTCTCGATAAAATGAAGAAGGGGACGACTCTTACCCAGGCGGTGGAAGCCGTCCAGGTGTTAAAAGACGCTAAAATCAGGACTTACCTCTATTACATAATCGGTTTCCCATGGGAAACCAGGGAGATGATTCATGAGACGATAAACCTTGCATTAAAGCTCGATGGAGACATATCTGATTTTTATTTCGCGCACCCTCTTCATGGAACTGAATTATATAAGATGGCGAAAGAACAAAATCTCTTAATCGAAGACAACAACTTTGTATGTGATTTCCGGATTGATTCCTCTCATGTTTCTTTTAAAGAACAGAGTAAATTATGCCGCTCTGCGCTACTGAGATTTTATTTAAGGCCAGGTTATATCTTTAAAACTCTTGCTGTCATTCGTTCCCCTAAAGTTGCCTACCGGATTGCAAGGATGGGACTTTCAACTCTTTTTAAGTTGGTTAAAGCAACGCGTTTCTGAAATTATGTTTGAAAAAATTTCGGTATGTTTAACCTCAGCAATGAAATGAAATAATTTTTCGGACCATCATCACCTATTTACGCTTTAGTAGGGATTCTTGACGGTTATCTGATTATTGCGCCTGGTTTTATTACTTCATCACTAGATATAAAACCTTGGTCTATTCGCCGGAAACAGGAAAAATTTAATGTTTTTTTTAAAACTTACAGTCTTATACATTTTAATTTACGGAATTATGTTTTTGTCCGGCTGGGGGATTTGTGAAAATGTTTGTAAAGGGAAAAATGCTGAGTATAAATTGCTTTTAGCCCCTATTATTGGGATTATACCTTTAGCAACGATACCGATGTATTTCAGCTTTTTAGGTTTCAAAGCTGCAATATCCGGTTGGATTACATTTATTGTTTTTGCTTCTATATCTCTGTATTATTTAATAAAATATCCTGCTTCTTTTAAAAAGGCAAACTATCATTCTCCCTACCTGCTTTTATTTTTAATCTTAGCGGTTAGCCCGTCTTTTGTAATTATCTTGAAGGCAGGCTACCTGACAACTACTCTTCAAAGCTATTCCTCCCCTATTATTTATCTTTCTGAATATTTTTCACAAAATTCAGCTATTGATAAAGTTAATCTCAACTTTTACAAACCACTTACAAATATGTTTGTAGAAGTATCTAAAGTTACACCCTTTGTCGGTCATCTGTTTTTCATTGCGACAATCTCTTCTATTCTCAATATCCTTCCTTACAAACTGTATCTTATTCTGTCTGGAATAGGGGGATCAATCATCCCAATAAGCGTTTTCATTGCCTGTAAGGAAGGTTTTAAGTTAGAAAAAAAAATTACCTTACTCATTTCTTTCTTGATCTCTATAAATATTTCTTATTTTTTCTGGCCAATGATTGGACATTTTCCATTTATAACAGGGATTGTTTATTTAATTTTAGGATTTGGATTCATCCCAGGCATGCTTGAATGTAAGGAACGAAGGGATTACATTTTCTATTCTTTAATTTTTGCGGGCCTAATGTCCATTTATTTTCAACTGATGCCTTATATCTTTGGAGTGGTTATATTGTACATTTTTTTACGAAAAAAAATTTCATTTCAAAATCTTTTAATGACGCTGAAAAATATCGGAATAATATCTCTTATAACTTTTACAATAACTCCATTTGTATTTATTTTTTTAGTGAGACGCAGTCTTGAATTTACCGCCATCACTTCAAAAATTCCAAAAAATGTCCCAAGGTTTCCATACATGGAAGAATTATTCGGGTTTGGACAACATTTTTCCATGCGTCACGATGGGTCATTAAAATATTATCTACTCCTGCTTTTTACCATAATTCTTATATGGTTTATCTGCGCAGGTCTATATAACTGCTTAAAAAATAGAAATATTATTTTTTTGTCTGTATGCGGGTTCATTTTTATTTTAGGAGCCTACTTTTCTTTAATTGATTTCACTTATCATTTTTATAAACATTCTATTATTGGCGTTTTCATGATGACCTCCACTCTTGTTATTGGAGGAGATTTTTTATACAAAAAAATAAATCATAAGATTATTAAAATATCTATTGTGTCAGTATTGCTTGTTTTTATTGTGCTAAATGTTAGAACCTATATAAAGGTTGCTCTTAAAAGTTCTCATTCTATAGTTACCAAGTCGTATATTGATTTAGAGAATATCTCCAAGATTGTACCTGGTAACAAGCGTATACTGGTTAATTCACAAAACCCTACTGAAGAGGTGTGGATTTCATATTTCCTTAAAGGTAGTAAAATAAAACTGAGGGGAGCAATCGAGCCATGGGGATTCTGGATTTTCTCTCATTATTCCGGAAAACCTAATTTTAATTTCTTTTATGATTTTAAAAAAGATAAAATAGATTACACCTTGTCCAATAAGAGCAGACATAAAGCTGACATTGTCAACGTGGATTTTGGTGAAATTGCATATGAAAATGAGGATTATATTCTCTCAAAAAGTATTCCAAATCCATACCTGTTTAAAGGGTGGCATAATCCTGAGAAAAATAATAGCAGTGTATTCAGATGGACACAGAAAGAAAGTTTTGTTTTATTTAGAAGGCCGTATAAAAACTCGGTTCTTCATATAAAAGGGACTGTCCCTTCTGTTCACAAAAAACCAATTGAAATCATAATAAAAATTAATGATAAGTTAATTGACAAATTTTCCTCAGATGAATCTTTAGATATTGATAAACAGTATCCATTAGACCAATATCCGCTAAAAAATAACAATAACGAACTATCCATTATTCTAAGCGATACTTTTGTCCCAAATGAGCTCTGGGGTTACAATGATTTGAGAAGGCTGGGAATGAGGATCTATGGTATAAATATATTTCCTTTAAAAAATATAGCTAAAAACAACATATAAAAATCTATTGCCCTTTATCTTTTAAAGGATGTAGAAAAACCGGAATTATTTTATGCAGGGATGCCTAAATGGATACAGAGACAAACAGTGAAGAGATTGATGTAGAAAAAATAATGGGAAAAATACAAGACAGTATCAAAAAGAAGGAGGAACAGGGAATTTACAGCAATGAAGATACTGAAATGGTTAATACAGGACCATTTATGAAAAATAATGACCCCTGGGACGACATGAACAAATTCCTGAACGATTTAAATTTATGTTGGGACCCGAGGAAAGACAGTCCAATAACTACCCATAGAATATATACCGGTCCACTTGTCGTTTTTATAAAGAAGGTGATGAGAAAAATTTTAAAATTCTTTCGAATTCCTAATTTACTACTATCGAGGCAGGCAGCATTTAACTTCCAGGTATTAAAAGCCATTAATTACTTAACTGCTGATATGCCTGTTGAAGGCAGCTCTCTCTCAAAAAAAATCTATGAATTGAAGCGAGAAAATACACTGCTGAGACAGCGACTGGACCTTATATTGGCGGAGATTGAGAAAAAATATGATTTGCCGGAACAAGCAGCGGTTAGCATTGTTCGTGAAAAGAATCGCACGGAAAACCATAACTATCTCCTGTTTGAAAATAAGTTCAGAGGTGATAGAGAAGAAATAAAAAAAAGACTTGAATTTTACCTGCCGTT